>TARA_R110002073_G_scaffold61636_9_pt1 | contig 21841 bp, 20 predicted proteins | sample TARA_R110002073 | Tara Oceans TARA_R110002073 (sample SAMEA4397174) | marine metagenome | biome: Polar Biome; feature: [DCM] deep chlorophyll maximum layer (ENVO:01000326); material: water (ENVO:00002006), including particulate matter (ENVO:01000060) such as... | depth 40 m | reverse complement strand
CAGTGCCTATGGCGACCGCAACCTCGTTTGTAGCTGCCCGCCGATGGACGATTATTCGTAACGCTACCCGCTTGGAAAGCGGGGCGACAACCTCGCGTTAGCGACCGGTTGCAGCGACGTTGGCGGCGTTTTGCAGATTGCGTTCGGACGTTTCGCGAAACAGATCGGCGATCACATCTTCCAGCGGTGGATCCTCCACCGCGACGTCTTCGATCGGATTGTCTCGCAGTGTTTCTGCGAGCACTCGCGGTACATCGGCCCGATTGACTCGTACTCGGACCTTGGGCCAATTTTCGTCCAAGACTTCGCCAAACGTCGACATCGACGGACGATGCCCTTCGGCGAATTGCAGCGTGATGATTTTGGAACCCGAGAATTTGTCGATGATTCCCGACAGTGATCCGTCGTACTCGATGCGTCCATCGGCAACAATCACCACGCGTTTGCACAACGCCGCGATGTCTTTCATGTAATGGCTGGTTAGCAGAATCGTGATCTTGCGTTTCTCTTGGTAGTACCGCAAAAACTTTTGGATATTGTGCTGGGCGATCACATCGAGTCCGATCGTCGGTTCGTCCAAGAACAAGACCTCGGGACTGTGCAGTAGTGCCGCGATCAGTTCCATCTTCATCCGTTCGCCGAGTGACAATTCCCGCACCGGTTGGCTGAGCAATCGGCTGACGTCGAGCAGGTCGGTCAATTCGGAGAGTGTCGTTTTGAATTGGTCGGCATCAATGCCATAGATCTGCTGGTGCAGCCGATACGATTCTTGTGCGGGCAAGTCCCACCAGAGTTGGTTTTTCTGGCCCATCACCAAGGCGAACCGGCGACGATAGTCGTTTTTGCGCTGCCAGGGGACGTATCCCATCACCGACGCCGTGCCGCTGGTCGGATTGATTACCCCGCTGAGCAGTTTCAGGGTCGTCGTTTTGCCGGCACCATTGGGGCCAAGGAAGGCCACGAATTCACCTTGCTGGACATCCAAGTCGATCCCGCGAACCGCTTCCACCTCGCTGTATTCGCGATGGAACAGTCCTCGGATACTGTCGGAAAGACCCTCGCGTTTCTTGTAGACACGGTAGGACTTGGTTAATTGACGGACTTCGATAATGGACATGAATACGGCTGACTCGAGCAAAGGTCGGTACATCGCGCGGAGGCTACGGTCGGTTATTGTAGGGTGCAAGAGCAAAGACTGTAGATCCCCCCGCGCCGTCCTGGATCCCACCCCACACTCCTGTTAGCAATGATTTTTAGTGGGGACGATCCGCTAGCAAGTTGTTGAGTATTTGAGGATGTTGTGTTTTCTTGCGTCGTTTTTCGTTGTCCCCCAACCATCCCTCTCTGGAGTTTTCCCACATGAGCACGCCGATTCCTGCGATTCGTATAGGACTGGGGTACGATTCCCACCGTCTCGGAAATGGAGGTCCGCTGCGGATCGGCGCGATGGATATTCCGGCCGAAGTGCATGCGATCGGCCATAGTGATGCCGATGTTTTGCTGCATGCGATCACCGACGCGTTATTGGGTTCGGTCGCCGAGCCTGATATTGGCCGTCTCTTTCCCGACAATGCCGAGGAAAACCGGGACCGTGACAGTAGCGAATTCTTGCACGAGGCCCTCCGGCGGGTCCGGCATCATGGCATGGAGATCGTCAATCTCGACTGCGTGATCTTGGCGGAACGCCCCAAAATGGCACCTCATTTGGACGAGATGCGAGAAACGATCGCCGGGTTATTGGATATCTCGGTCGACCGAGTGGGGATCAAAGCAAAAACAGGCGAAGGAATTGGCTTGATCGGCAGCGCGACGGCGATTGCGGCCCGAGTCGTCGTGCTGGTGTACAGCACACGGGAATCTTAAATCGCCCTCTACTTGATCGGCTTCTCTCTCTATAATTCCCCGATTCCCACGAAGTTCGATTCTGCGTCGGAATCGTTTGCACCCCTGAAAGTCATTTTCCCAGAACTATTTCGATGAGCACTGCTACCGCATCCACCAGCGTCACGGGAGCTTCGGAGACGAAGCCGCCGATCAAAATTTACAATACGCTGAGTAAAACCAAGGAAATCTTTCAGCCAATTAGCCCACCCAAGGTCGGCATCTATCTGTGCGGGCCAACGGTTTATGCCGAGTCGCATATCGGCCATATGGTCGGCCCCGTCATTTTTGACACCGTCAAACGCTATCTCCGCTACAGCGGTTATGACGTCACTTGGGTGGTCAATATCACCGATGTCGACGACAAGCTGATCGCGAAAAGCCGCGAACGTGGGATCCCGATGAGCCAAATCGCAGTCGAAATGACCGCCGATTACTTGTCGAACCTGCGTGAGTTGGGAGTCAACCAAATTGACTATCTGCCGCGTGCGACCGACCACATGCCGCAAATCATTCGCTTTATCGAAGCGTTGATCGCCAAAGGTCACGCGTACGAAGTCGATGGCGATGTCTTCTTTGACGTGATGAAAGACCCGAACTACGGCCAACTTTCCAATCGCAGCGTCGATGCCCAACAAGGCGAAGGGGGCGAAGCGGCGGCGAAGAAAAAGTCGTCAGGCGACTTTGCGCTTTGGAAAAACGCCAAAGGCCAATCGATCGCCTGGGACAGCCCCTGGGGCAAAGGACGCCCCGGTTGGCATATCGAATGCTCGGCAATGAGTCACGAAATCCTCGGCGATACGTTCGACATTCACGGCGGCGGCTTGGATTTGATGTTCCCGCACCACGAGAACGAACGAGCCCAAAGTGGTTGCTGCCACGATGCACCGATGGTCAAGTATTGGATGCACAACGGGCTGATGCGAGCGGGTGAAAAAGGCAAAGTCGGTGGTAAAAGCGATCGCGAAGAATCCAACGAGGAAGCCGCTGCGGGCAAGATCAGCCGCAGCAAGGGAGCGGGCGGTTTGTCCGATCTGATTCGCCGACATACCGGCGAACGCATCCGGTTCTTCTTGCTTCGCACGCACTATCGATCGACCATCGTGTATGGCGAAGAAGGGCTGCAAGAAGCGGGGACGTCGCTCGAAGCGTTCTATCGATTCTTTGATCGTTTTGCCGAGATCAGCGGCAAATCGGTATACGATTTACAGCCCGCCGCATCGCGTAGCGAAGGTGAATTTGATCCAGGTAAAGACGCGCTGCTTGTCGAGATGCACGGCGTCCGGCAAAAGTTCTTGGCCGCGATGGATGACGATTTCAACACCGGCGCCGCGATCAGCGTGTTGTTTGATACGTTGCGTTTGATGAATCGTTTCATGGACGAAAACAAACTCGACGCGAATAGCGATAAGGATTCGCCGGCGGTCGCTTCGCTTGTTGCCGCCGCGACGATCATTCGTGAATTGACCGCAGTGCTTGGCATCTTTGTCAAAGCACCTCCAAAATCGGGTGGCGATGATGGCGACGCGGCGCTGTTGGACAGCGTGGTTCACTTGTTGATCGATTTGCGAAAAGAAGCACGCGAGCGGAAAGATTACGCTACCGGCGATGCAATTCGCGATCGACTAAGCGAACTTGGCGTCGCGCTGCTGGATAAGAAAGAAGGCACGAGCTGGGAACGTAGCTCGTGATCAAAGGCGGCGTATCAGGACGGCGGATTCTAGGCATTGACCCTGGTTTAAACACAACCGGGTACGGGGTGATCGAGGTTCATGACGCGACGATCAAGTTGTGCGAAGCCGGGATCATTCGCAGCCGTGCCAAGGACCCGTTGGAGATGCGTTTGCGAGAAATCTATACCGGCGTCAAGGAAGTGATCGAGGCGTTGAGCCCCGAGATGATGGCGCTGGAGCAATTGTTTTCGCATTACGAGCGACCGCGAACGGCAATCTTGATGGGACACGCCCGCGGCGTGATCTGTTTGGCCGCCGGTGAAGCAGGGATTCCGGTGGGACATTTCGAGCCCACGCGAGTGAAGAAGGTGCTAACCGGAAACGGCCGAGCCCCCAAAAGTCAAATGCAATTGGCGGTGAAGCTGCAACTGCGGTTGGCGAATCTGCCCGAGCCGGCGGATGTCGCCGACGCATTGGCGATCGCGTTGTGTGGCCATCACTTGGGCATCAACACGCCGCTAGACAAGTTGATGAAGTAAGGAACAAGCGGGAAGTGAAGTGGATCTTGCTAAAGATCCCGGCAGTTAGGGAGGTTTAGCAACCTCCACTACAGGTTCTATCCCACTTTTTAATAACACGTTTTTGTAGGATGCAGTCTGTTGATCGTCACGATTACAGGAAAATTGGTTCGCGTCGGTGAGGCGTCGGTGGTGATTGAATCGGCCCCGTTTGAATACGAGGTGTTTGTTGCTGATTTCACCCGTCGTCAATTGCAAGGCAAGATCGGTGACGATGCGCGGCTACACACGCTGCAGTACATCGAGGGAAATGCGGCCCAGGGCGGACGTTTGACTCCGCGATTGATCGGTTTTTTGTCGGAACCTGAACGCCAATTTTTTGATCTGTTTTGCAGCGTCGACGGTGTCGGCGTGAAGAAGGCGTTGCGGGCGATGGTGCGTCCGGTCAAGGAATTGGCGGTGCTGATCGAACAACAAGACGCCAAGTCGCTCTCGGCACTTCCGGGCGTGGGACCAGCCACCAGCGAGCGAATCATTGCCAAGCTTCGCCGCAAGATGCCTCGTTTTGCCTTGATGGTCGATCCAGGGGCGATTGGCGAAACGCCCGAAGCCGGCAGCGAAGTGATCGGCGAGACGTTCGATGCCTTGATCACGCTGGGACACACCGAAGCGGATGCACGGCGTTTGATCGACGAAGCGATCGCGGGCAAGAAGAAGTTCAAAGACACCGAGTCGCTGCTGACCGCAATCTACCAGCGGTCGAGCTAACGTGTTGTCTGGATTGAAAATAAGGGTTTGACCGTAGCGGAAGTCGTCAACGACTTGTTGATTTAATCCAGATGCAAATCGCAACGGTGGGCCGTAAGGCACCGGGTGGCGCGCGGGGCCCGGCCGCTGACGCGCGAGCGGCTCACTAGATCAACAAGCCCTCAAGACCTTCGTTGCAGAAAAGGTCTTTTCGGGGAGCAGGGTGGACGAAAGTCTTCGCGACTTTCGCTACTGGAAGCCTATCCCACAAATAAACTGGGCAGCGCCGCGTCAAATTGGCCTCGCGTCATCACCGTGGGAACACCGGCTTGCCGTGCCGCGTTGAGCTGGTTGACCTGGACATGAGGCCCATAGGCGATCACTTTTGCCGCTGGGCAACGCGATGCAATCTCTGCGACCACATCGGGAATCAATTTGCTTCGTGTTGACAAGTCGATGATCACGTAGGCGACCGAATTGAGGTCCCCTGCGGGCAAATTCCCGCTGAACTTGAATTGCAACTCGGCGTTCGCTGCCGCACCACGCACGCGGGATGCGAACATCAAATCGCCGGACAGAAACAGTACGAGATCAGCGGATGTATTTGCCATTGGATTACTTACGCTTCTCGACTTCGTTCTTCATGAATTTTAAGCCTTCCGTGGCCAACGTGATTTCATCCTTGAACATGCGGCGCCAAATTTTGGTGGCGGCTGCGATTTCGGGAAGGGCCAGTCCAAATGCTTCGATGACCATCCAGCCGTCGTAGCCCATTTCAGCAATGGCGTCAAAGTTTTCTTCCCAGCGAACGTGTCCTTCGCCGGGAGTGCCACGATCGTTTTCGCTGATGTGGACATGATACAGTTTATCGCCACCGACTTTGACTGCGTCTTTGATTCCCTTTTCTTCGATGTTGCTGTGGAAGGTATCGTACATCATGCCGCAAGCGGGATGGTCGACTTCGCGAACGAAACGGGCCGAGTCGGCGTGGCAGTTCAGCAGATAACATTCGAAACGGTTCAGCGCTTCGACGCCAAGTTTGACTCCGACGTCGCCTGCATGTTCGGCGACCGCACGCATGCTTTCGACGCCCCACTTCCATTCATCTGCGGTGGGACCTGCACCGCTGAACACGCCGATTGCCGAGTGGTAGGGGCCGACCAATGTTTCCACACCTGCGGCGGCACAGCAGTCCAAGGTCTTCTTCGTCAACTCGATGCCCTTGGCACGCACGGCGGCGTCGGGCGAAATCGGGTTATCCTCTTCACCGCGAATGGTGACGGCGGTGCGGGCTAGCCCCATGTCGTCAAGCTTCTTGCCAATCGCTGCGTAGTCGAGGTCGATGTTGAACATCGGCAACTCGACTCCATCGTAGCCGGCCGATTTGAGTTGTTCGCAAACAGGCATCAGTTCGTCGGTGACTTCGCCGGACCACAAAAGGAGATTCATGCCGTATTTCATTGTTTGCCTATCGAGTTGGAGTGTTGAAGCGAGAGGAAAGGAGACTCGCCCGTCGGTGGTGTCAGTAATTGCGTTCGTCGCGACTGCACCAACGTGGACGCTTGCGAGAGCCATTGGCCAACTTGTGGGGGTAAAGCCGCAAGTCCAACGCGGCTCATCACTTGATTGAGCCGGAACAAGAGTTTGTCATTGTCGAGGTAGTCGTACAAGAACCGCAATTCGATAAAACGATCGATCGCTTTTGCGAGGTTCTCCGTCGGTTTGCCTGTGATTTTGTTAACACAGGTCTGGATTTTCTCGGATGACAGATCCGTTAGCAAGCCATAGTAGCGCTCCACGGTCGTGGGATCGTCGCGAATCCAGAAGGCATCGAGCAAGATTTCGATCAGAATATGGCCGACAAACGTGGGGCGAAATCCTGCGTCGCCTGGCAATAGATCACGAAGTTGGATCGCCAGCGTCATGTTTGTTTCGACAAAGGCTTGGGTGGCGTGAAACCACTCGTCGTCGTCGACATGTTGAATGATCCCCTGGGCGACATCGCGGACGTCAGGATCTTCATCCTCTGTCCACAGCACGGCATGCCGCCGACGAGCCCGGATTTTACGGTCCACCACGCTCAACCAATCCGGAACCGCAGTTCCGGCTGCCTTCATTGGCTGGTCAAAGTAGGGCAATGCGTGGCTCAGAAAATTCATGCGGCTAGCCTACCAAGATTTCAAGCGAGGTGGCAGGTCTGCTGAAAATCGCAGCGGATTCGCGGGGCTTGCTCCGCGTTTGGCCGCATGCAAACAGGCTTAGGATAATTGCGTTGCCGGACCACTGAATTTGGCGGCGATCAGTGACATGCCTTCGCCTAGCCATATTTTTATTTGCGGGCTAATGAAGATCACCGTCGAAACGCTGAGGACGGCCACCGCCGGGCCCAGCATTAAGCTTGCTGGCAAAATGCTAATCGAGATCATGGTCAAATCAAACTTAAATCCACACCACGCCATCGCGATCCAAATTCCAATCATCACGGTCCCGTGAGCACACAGGGTGGCAATCACGGCGCCTTGCAGTCCCAGACGTGGCAACAGCAGTGCGTTGAGGATTAGATTCAGCGTCAAGCCGACAGCGATCGCAATCCCGACTAATTTGCCTCGCTCGGCCACCCACAAGTAGTCTTGGCCGATCATCACAAGCGATGCCCAGATGTAAAACACAAATGCCATCGGCATCAGTGCCAAACCGTCCGCGTAACGATTCTGCAGCAAATTGGCAAACAACCAAGGGGCGATCCATAGCGTTCCCGCAGCACCGAGCGTGAAGACAACCGACAGCGCCGCGAGGACTTTGCGGATCCGATCGACCACCGCTTCGCGACGACCCGATTCCCAATCGGCGGCGAGATACGGCATCAAAACACCCGCAATCATGCTTGCCAAACTCATTAACAACACCGGAAAAATGCGGCCGCTGTGGTATTGCCCCACCGCCGCTTGTCCCATTTGTTCGCCACCGCTGGTGAAATGCAAAATCATGTAGCGATCGGACATTTCGAACAAGTTGCTCAACAAGTTCATCACCCACAGCGCCACCGCATACGGCAGCAACCGTCGCCACATCGAGGTGGCGTCAAAGCGAGATTCGCTGCGTGGCAGTCCTCGCCAACCCTGTGCCAGCGTCCATCCGCCGGGCAGAATCGCGATCAACGATGCGATGGCAAAGCTGAGGATCAATCCCGCCAACCCGCCGCCGTTGATCAGCCATCCCACCCCGATCAATGTGAACGCGACGCTTTGCACAAACTGCATCATCGATGCCACTCGCACTTGTCGTAGCGAGGAAACCAATTGGTGGACAAAGTTAAAGGCGATGATCGCCAGCACTCCGGCAGCGACACTGTAGGTCAACGTGTTATTGTCGGACTCAAGAAAAATCAGCCAGCCAAACCAATCCGGTGCTACCATCAAGCCGACGAGAAAGGCACCCGCACAGGCGAGCGTCGCGATCAACAACCGACGAACGAGTGATCCGAGGTGGCCTTGTTGCCGATATGTTTCCACATACCGCGGCAGCGATCCTGGCATGCCAAACAACATCACCGGGGTGGCCATCGTGATGAAATCAAACGCCATCGCCCACTGGCCGACCAGGGCATCGTCCATCAATCGACAGAACCAGATACTTCGGAGAAATCCGAGCGATCGTTGAATGATCGTCATGCCCAGCACGACCAACATCCCAATCGCAAGTGAATCAGCAGCAAAGCTTGCGGGGGTTTCGGTCTTGGTCGATGTCACAGCTTGCAGATCGTTCAATGTTGGAAACGCCGTGGATGAACAGAAAACCCCACTCTGGTGCCTTTCGAGTGTGTCCGAAGGAGAATCAGCTGGGGTCGTTGTAATGTGGGATGCAGGCGGCATGCATGCCCGAGGAACTTGGAATCCAAGTCAAGATTGTCGTTAAGTTTTGCCGGATACAGCGGTGATGCCAGTTGTAGGGTGTCGGAGTGATGTCACTTCTACGCCACGCGGGTAGGGCAGCTGAGGGGATATTGGCCTTTCGGGATTCCGAAAGCCGAAAGGTTTGATGGGGGAATCCCTTAGCTTTAGAGGCCTTAGCTTTAGAGGACGATGGAACGGTGTTCGGGAGGTCGGTGATGGGGGGCATGCATGGCAGCTTCTCGTCATGGTACCGACGGCACGGTCCGTTCCTCTCCGTTGAGGGGGGAGTCGTTTTTCCTCGCATTTATTGGTGTTTGGGAAAGGTGGAAGTCATCGATTTTGTTTGGCTTATGGTCATTTCCTAACCTATGTTTCAACTCGCAGCGATATTGTTCTCTCGACCTCACGGTTTCACCGAATGAACCAGCCCCTTTCTGTACCAGCATCTGTTGACCCTATCGCTGCTCCGGTGATGGCAATCGAGCCGATGAATTTGGCCGACAAAAATAGGCAGCTCGAGCAGTTGCTTGCCAGGCTGCAGGAAGCGTCGCCGATGAGCGAAGAGCGTCGCGCTGCGCCATCGGCGGACGTCAGATTCGAGAGCCAATTAGCGATGGTCCGGCTTGGGATCGCCAGTTCGCTGTTCTTTTCGCTGCGGGCAAAGCATGTCGCCACGGCGGCGCATTCGCTTCGTGTCGCGTTATCCTGTTCTGCGTGGGCACACCGCTTAGGGCTCGATGAATCATTGCGAGACCGTATCGAAGTTGCATCGCTACTGCATGACCTGGGTAAGATTGGGATTCCCGATCGCGTGTTGAGAAAACCGGGCAAGTTGACGGTCGAAGAGCAATTGACGATGGATTGTTGTTCACGTTTGGGGGTCGAGATTTTACGCGGCTGTACCCACGACAACGAATTGCTCGATATCGTTCTGCATGCGAATTCATGGTTTGATGGTCGTCGTCATGGTGATGGTCCACGTGGCGATGCGTTGCCATTGGGAGCTCGAATGTTAGCGATTGCAGACGCATTTGATGCGATGACGACCGACCACGTTTACCGCAGTGCGCTGAGCCGCGAACGAGCCATTCAGGAGCTCGCCAAAGGCAGTGGCACTCAATTTGACCCCGAATTGGTGCTGGACTTTAGCAGCATGCTCGAAGATCGCCCCGAGCTATTGCAAGGCGTGGTCGTTGATCGCTGGCTCAAGCAACTGCAAAGCGATTCCGAATTATCCATTTGGAATTCTGGATCCAATCACAAACATGTGGGCGTCGTAACCGGGGCGGGGCAAGATGAGTTGTTTTTAAATTCGCTCGTTGGCAAGCTCAAAGACGGTGTGGTGTTCACCGACAGCGAGGGGACGATCACCCGTTGGAATGACACCATGCAGCATCTGACTGGGATCTCGTGTGACGCGATCCAAGGCAAGGCATGGAGCAACGAGACCGTTCGCTTGCGTGAGAGCGATTCGTCGCGTCAGCAAGATTCCTGTATCGTCACGCAGTGTCTTCGCTCGTCGAGTTCCATCCAGCGAAAAATGGTCATCGAACAGCCCGGCGGCATCTCGACACCGGTGCACGTTCAGGTGACGCCAGTGACCGGAACCGAGCCAGGGTGTCTGGGGACGGTGATCGTGATTCGCGACGTTTCGGACGAAGCGAACATGCGTCAAAAGCTCGATTCGCTTCATCAACAAGTCACTCGCGATCCATTAACCGGGATTGCGAACCGAGCCTATTTTGATGAGCAGTTAACGCTGTTGACTTCGCGTGCCAAGGCTGGCGGACCGACATTCAGTCTGATTATCTGTGACATTGACCACTTCAAACGGGTCAATGACGTGCACGGTCACCCCGCGGGCGATGAAGCCTTGATTCGTTTTGCCGAGATCTTAGAGAGCCATAGTCGTGATGGCGATTTGGTCGCCCGTTATGGCGGCGAAGAATTTTTGTTGCTTGCCAATAATTGCGACAACGCAACCACCACCAAGCGTGCGGAGGTGATTCGCGCGGCACTTGAGCGGACTCCGCTGCCAAGTCTTGGCAATGAAGCGGTCACCGCTAGTTTTGGGGTGACGGAATATCAAGCTGGCGATACCGCTGAAACGATCCTGGCTCGATCCGACCGTGCTCTTTTAAAGGCGAAAGACAATGGGCGGAACCGCGTGATTCAGCTTGGTTCGGGGAACCGTCCCAACGAAACCGCTGAAACGACCAAACGAGGCTGGTTCGCCTGGTTCGACGGCAGCGAGATTGAGAAGAACAGTGAATTCGATATTTTGACGCCGGTTCCGACCGCATTGGCGATCGAAAAGCTTCGCGGCTTTATCGCCGACCACGACGCCGAGGTGATTCATGTCACCGAGAATCAGGTGTCGATCAAAGTCAACGCGGTTTGTACCACTGGAGGCCGCCGCCGCGTGGATCATCAAATTGTGCTCAACGCCCAATTGACCCTTAGCGAACAGAAACGAAGTGATTCGGCCATTCCAGCGGTGCGAAACTGGGGAGGAACCAAAGTGCACGTCACGATTCGTCCTATCCGGAATCGTGACCGGCGCAATCGGGCGCTGAAACCTTGTATCGTCCAGCTCGTTTCGAGTTTGAAGAGCTATTTGATGGGCGAGATCTTTTCCGATTCGGATGTGTCCTAATTTGCTGTGGTTCGGTTTATCGAATCAAGGGGTTATTTCCCTGGCTTGAATCGGGCGTTATCGTTCTAGGGTAGCGAGAAGTCTATTATTTCGACCCTAAAACGGAGCAAATTTGGCCATGGCTTACACATTGCCTGCACTGCCTTACGCGTACGATGCACTGACGCCTCATATCGACGCTAAGACGATGGAAATCCATCACACCAAGCATCACCAGGCCTACATCACGAAGGTGAACGATGCGATCGCGGGTACCGATTTGGAAAGCAAGTCGATCGAAGATCTGATTTCCGATCTATCTGCCGTTCCCGAGGCCAAGCGGGGCGTGGTTCGCAACAATGGGGGTGGACATGCAAATCACTCGTTGTTCTGGACCGTCATGGGACCGAACAAGGGTGGCAATCCCTCTGGCGATTTGGCTGCCGCGATTGACAAGGCTTGCGGTTCATTCGATGCGATGAAAGAACAGTTCGGCAACGCCGCAGCAACGCGTTTCGGCAGCGGATGGGCTTGGCTGTACGTCGAAGGTGGCGAGCTAAAGATCGGCAGTACCGCGAACCAAGACAACCCTTTGATGGGTCAATCGGTGGCCGGAATCGGCGGCACGCCAATCCTCGGATTGGACGTTTGGGAGCATGCTTACTACCTGAACTACCAAAACCGCCGTCCCGACTACATTTCCGCGTTCTGGAACGTGGTCGATTGGGACGCTGTCGCGGATCGCTTCGCGGCTGCTAAGTAAATAGACGTCACGAAACGATTGGTTTCGAGTCCCTCGATTGATCGCTTTGAAGTTGTGCGTTTTTCACAACTCAAAGCGTAAGCGAGGGAATCTCGATCATGACCCGGTCCCTCGCTTATGCTTGGGGGGATGTTTTTCCCGAACGAAACGAAAAGGCGTTGCCACCAAGTGGCAACGCCTTTTTTCGTGTCATATCCATTGGGAAATGGCGAGGGCGCATAAAAAAACGGCGGACTCGAAAGTCCGCCGTCAGTTTTACTGAATCGCAAGCGGTTGAGATTTTACTCTTCGCTGCTTGGTGGGAAGAGAGGACCGGCACTGCCTAGACCACCCTTCAGTTCGCCTTCGACCGACGACGCAGGGACTTGGTTCTCGGCCGCTTCGGCAGCTGCCGCAGCACGCTCTTGCTCTTCGCCCCACTCGACTCGTTTGAGCGACAGACCGATCTTGCGTTCGTCGGTATCGACTCGCAGAACCTTGACTTCGATGTCGTCGCCAACCTTGACCACTTCTTCAGGATCTTCGACCTTTTGCTCAGCTAATTCGCTGATGTGCAACAGGCCTTCCAGTCCGTCTTCCAAGCTGATGAAGACGCCGAAGTTGGTGATCTTGGTGACCTTGCCCTTGACCAATTGGCCAGGTTGGTACTTGTCAGGAATGTCGCCATCCCATGGGTCGTTATCAAGCTGCTTCAGTCCCAGTGCGATACGGCGACGCTCTTCGTCGACGCTCAAGACGCGGCAAGCAATCTCTTGGCCCTTTTCGAGCATTTCGCTCGGGTGGCCGATCTTGCGAGTCCATGACATGTCGCTGACGTGAAGCAATCCGTCGATGCCTTCTTCCAATTCGATGAACGCACCATAGTTGGTCAGGTTTCGCACCTTACCAGTGACATCGGTTCCCTCAGGATAACGCTCGAGCACTTCGTCCCAAGGATTCTTCTGAGTTTGCTTCATACCGAGCGACAATTGTTGGCCGGCGGGATCGACACCCAAAATCTTGACATCGATTTCGTCGCCGATGTTGACCAATTCGCTTGGGTGATTGACTCGCTTGGTCCAGCTCATTTCGCTGATGTGCACCAAGCCTTCGATGCCCGGTTCGAGTTTGACGAACGCACCGTAGCTCATCACGTTGACGACTTCGCCCTTGTGATCGCTGTTGACCGGGTACTTCTCTTCGATGTTTTCCCACGGGTTGCGGTCCTTCTGCTTCAAACCGAGAGCAATCTTTTGCTTTTCGCGGTCGATGTGCAGCACCTTGACTTCGATTTCTTGATCGATCGAAACCATTTCGGTGGGGTGACCAATTCGCTCCCAAGCCATGTCGGTGATGTGAAGCAAACCGTCGATGCCGCCGAGGTCGACGAACGCACCGAAGTCGGCGATGTTCTTGACAACCCCTTTGCGGATTTGGCCCACTTCGAGTTCTTTCATCAAGTACGCGCGATCTTCTTCGCGTTGACGTTCGATCAACGAACGACGGCTGATCACGATGTTGCGACGCATGTCGTCGATCTTCAGCACTTCGGCTTGGATCACGCGGCCAATGAAATCGCCGATGTCGCCAGGGCGTCGGATGTCGACTTGGCTGCCTGGCAAGAAGACGTGGATCACGCCCAACTCGACCAGCAAACCACCCTTGATCTTGCGAACAACGGTACCGGTGACCACTTGGCCCTCGGCAACCTTGTCCATCATGTCTTCCCACTCGATGATCTTTTCCGCTTTGCGCTTGCTCAGCGAGATCATGCCGTAAGGATCGTCGGCCGCCCCGAGTTCGTCCTCCATCTCTTCGATGAGAACTTTGACGGTATCGCCCACCTTGGGTGGATCTTCATCGCCGCCCCACTCATCGAGACTGACGGTGCCTTCGCTCTTGAATCCAACGTCGATCAGAGCCCATTCATCGTTAATTTCAACGATTCGGCCGTCGACAAGTTTTCCCTGTGCATAATCTTGTTGTTCCGCTGCCAGGGCTTCAAAAAGCAATTCTTCGGCTTGGTCTGCAGGGACTAGCAGAGCCAATTCGGCTAGAATGTCGTCGTCTTCGAGATTGCGGATGAGGTTACGGTTGACCATGAAAATTGATACCAATTGAGCTTTGAACCCGTGGTGCGAGACATGCACCGGCTCAAAGTCCGGGGGGGGTTAGAGTGGTTATTTGTCTCTTAACTTGACACATCGTCAAGCGCCTAGTCGCGTAACCTAACAAAGCGACAAAAACGTCACAACAGCTTTACCCGTAGTTTCACGATGAAAAATGCCGATCCGTTGCCATTTCGGCTCGCCCACGGTATCAAATGGCCTGTTCTAAGCATCGAGAAAGCTTGTTTCGAGATCGTCCATTCTGAGATCACATGACTGAATCACTCCCTCTGCGAGTCGCCATTGGTGGCGATCACGCTGGTTTTCCCCTGAAAAAGATGATCGTCGAGCGTTTTGGCGACCAGGTCACCGCGATGATCGATTGCGGTACCGACAGCGAAGCACGCTGTGATTACCCCGATTTCGCGGTCGCAGTAGCAAAAGAAATCCTGGCTGGACGCGCCGACAAGGGAATTATGGTCTGTGGCAGCGGAGTGGGAGTCAGCGTGGCTGCCAACAAAATCGACGGAATTCGAGCCTCGATCTGCCACGACACCTACTCGGCCCACCAAGGCGTCGAGCACGACGATATGAATGTGCTCTGCATCGGCGGCCGTATCATCGGCTCGGAATTGGCATTTGAGATCGTCCAAGCGTTCCTGGCCGCCCAATACGAGCCCGAAGATCGACATGCCCGCCGCTTGGCCAAAGTCTTGAAAATCGAGAAAGAGGGAATCTAGTGCTGCCTCGCAGCTTGCTTTTAGGGTAGCGAAACTCGTCGGAATTTCGGATCGGCGGGCAAAGACAGCGAAAATCACGCGTGACTTTCGTCACCACCAACTTTCATTCTTGGCAGCGACGAAGGACGCGTCTGCGATTGTTTATTTCGCGTAGCCGTTTGGATGGGCTTGATGCCATTTCCAAGCGGTTTGGACGATCGATTTGACGTCCATGTACTTGGGTTGCCAGCCCAGTCGCTCTTTGGCCATGCGGGCATCCGCGATCAATTCCGACGGATCGCCCGCCCGACGGGGACCCATTTTTTCTGGAATCGGGTGCCCGGTGACCTCACGGCATGCCTCGATGATCTCGCGGACGCTGGTGCCGCGACCTGTACCTAAGTTCACGCACAAGCCTTTGCCAAGCTCGATTTTGTCAAGCGCCAGCAAGTGAGCGGCGCCCAGGTCATCAACGTGAATGTAGTCACGCACACAGGTGCCATCTTCGGTCGCATAGTCGTCACCAAAGATGGTGATCGCGTCGCGTTGTCCCAGAGCGACCTGTAATACGATCGGGATCAAGTGCGTTTCCGGGTCGTGATCCTCGCCGATCGATCCGTCCGGACGTGCCCCGGCGGCATTAAAGTAGCGAAGCGCCGCGTAGCCAAAACCGTAGGCTGCGGCATAGTCGGCTAAGGCATGTTCGAACACCATTTTGGTGAATCCATACGGATTGATCGGATTCTGGGGTGTCGTTTCCGGGATCGGGACGGTGTCGGGTTCGCCGTACGTCGCGGTGGTGCTGCTAAACACGATTTTCTTCACATCCGCTTCACGCATGGCATCGAGCAGTTCGACTGCATCGATCACATTGTTGCGATAGTAGAGTGCCGGATCGTTGACCGATTCGTTGACCAATGCGAAGGCGGCAAAGTGCATCACCGCGTCAATTTTTTTGTCGCGAAGCGTTTGCACGACTTTGGCTCGGTCCGACAATTCGCCTTGAACCAGCATCCCGTCGGGCACCGAGGCGGCGTGGCCTCGCGAGAGATTGTCATAAACGGTGACTGTGTGTCCGGCGTCTAGCAGCAACCGAACCGCGTGAGAACCGATATATCCGGCGCCACCTACCACTAGAACATTCATGGCAATCGTACTTTCTAAAACAGTTGGAATGGTCGGACGTACAAACAGGCAAAACCGAGCGAGATCACCATCCTCGTCCAAGGGCGACCGTGTCGTGTGTCGAATCAGGATAAGGGTAGTTTGTTGATTCTGCCAATGCCATAGCTGTGGGAAAGGCTTCCAGCCTGTCATCCATCCACCGCGTCACAAACGATCGACTTTCAGCGTTGCATCCGCAGAATCAGCAGGCTGCAAGCGGTGAGCCTCGTCATAATGACAACCTAAAAGCCTGTCCCACTCTATTCACCTTTGAGGGAATGCCTTGGCAAAGCGACCTACCAAGCTCGAGCTGCTGCAGAAGGCGGGGCCGCCGCCAAAGTCCAATCGTGCGACCGAAACGGTTTGTAACGAGTTTCTGGACTATCTGCGGAGCGAATGCCACTTGGCGGCCAACACGATCGCCGCCTACGGCCGTGACATGCGGCGCTTCGCAACTTGGCTTGGCACCGGATCGCTGAATCAAATCTCGATTAGCGATTTGTCGTCCTACATCGGCGAGCTTCACGAAGCCGAGCTCGCTCCTGCTTCGATCGCTCGCAACGTGGTTGCCGTTCGCACTTTTTTCAAGTACTTGCAACTCGAAGGGATTGTCCAAAGCAATCCGGCCGAATTGATTGTCACCCAGAAAATGTGGCAACGTATCCCCGGCGTTTTGTCGACTCGGCAAGTCGACATGTTTTTGTCGTCACCGCGGAAAGCGGATGTCTATTGGCAGCGTGACGTCGCGATGTTGGAAGTGTTGTACGCAACCGGTTGCCGTGCCTCGGAAGTCTGTTCGATCCGTGTGCGTGACATGTCGCTGAGCGAAAAATTCTTGAAGTGCGAAGGAAAAGGGGGCAAGCAACGCGTCGTGCCGATCGGTTCTCAAGCGATCGCGGCAATCACTCGCTATTGCGAAGAGTTGCGAGGCAAGTTAGCGGAGAAGAGTCCGCATCCGCCGGAGGAGCTTTTTTTGTCACGCAGTGGCCGTGCGCTCGATCGCATCCAGCTGTGGCGGCTCGTCAAGTTTTACGCCAAGCGTGTCGGCATCGACCCGTCGATCAGCCCTCATAGTTTGCGGCATAGCTTCGCCACCCACTTATTGGCTGGCGGCGCCGATTTGCGTTTGGTGCAAGAGATGTTGGGACACGCCAGTATCCAGACCACTCAGATCTATACGCACGTAGAGCATTCGCGGTTGAAGAAGGTGCACCAAGCGTTTCACCCGAGAGCTTGAATGTGGCTTGAATGTTGAAGGTGCGATTTTGCCGTTGCGTAAGCGTTGCCGCTTGAATCAATTCGGCCAATCGGGATCGGCAATCTTGCGTCCCATGTTTGCCAATTTCGCTTGGGCATCCAACAGACGTTGCCACGCGGAGAACGACAGTACGACTTCGTCGTTGCTTTCGTTGGTCTTGGCCGCTTCAATCAATTTATGAAGTCGTGATTGAAGGTAATCAAGGATTTCACAAAGCTGTGCTTTTTGGCCTGGCGACAATCCGTCGGGAATCGACGGGACTTCCAAAATTTGCACCAACTCGGCTGGATAAGGCGATTTGGGTTCTTGGTTTAGCTCCAGCGCGATCGAGCTTTCCGAGGATGCCATGTCGCGGCTGACGGTCGGGTTGTCGCCGCCCATGGCGGCCAACCGTGCAGCAATCTGTTCTTCCGAACCGACCAAGATCAAACTGCGTCCCAACGCGATCAAATCACCGTGGCGAAGGATCTTGAGTTGGCACTCGGTGCCGTTGACCTTTGTTCCATTGGTGCTGTCCAGATCGGTCAGCACGAGACGTTCGTTGTCGCGCTGGACCTTGAAATGACAGCGGCTGACGCGTTCGTCGTTGAGCTGGATGTCGTTGCCTTCTTCGCGACCTACCGTCAGCGGTGGGTGCAAGTTTTCGTACACCTTTCCGCGATCAGCGCCGTGCAGAATCTTGAGGGTCACGCCCGACATGGGGCACTCCGACGGGAGGGAACAAGGGAGACAAGAATCATGGGTCGAGGGTGATAAGTATAAACGTTGTTTACGGTTGCGTCACCGCAGTTCCTGCGGTTTCGCGAGATCTTTCTATTGTTTAACAATTCTTCTCGACTCCTGATCCGTGGCCAGTAAAAATCCGTGGGCCAGTAAAAGTGAGCTGACTTAATATCGCTGACTTAATATCAACGCGAGATTTCTACTGAACCTCTGCAATTATACATTTTAAATAATCGCTTTCGGGACAGGAAATCGCGCAGGGGTGGTCGGGCGCGGGGCCTCGATTTTCTAAAACGATCAAATCACGGCGTTTTCGTCGCCCGACATCCAACAACATATTAAGAAACTCCGAGCGTGAGACTCGACCGCTGCAGCTGCATGTGACCAAGACTCCGCCGGGGGGCAGTAGATCCACCGCCAGTGAATTGAGTCGTCGATACGCCCGCAGCGCCGTGTCAACTTGATGCCGGCTGCCCGCAAAACGAGGGGGATCCAAGACGATGGCGTCGAAGCGTTGACCCTCATCACCGAGCCGTTTCAGTTCGTCAAAGCAATCGCCCTGAGAAAAGCTGATCTTGCCGTGCGGGTCGCTGCCCAAGCCATTGCGGGTGACCGCTTCTTGAGCGTGATCCAGTGCCGCTTGGCTCGAGTCGATTCCGAGCACCGACTTGGCACCTTCCTTCAACGCAACCAAACCGAACCCCCCGTTATAGCAGCAGACATCCAGCACGCTGCGGCCTTTCATGTATTGGGCTGCCGCGAGGTGGTTGAGGCGTTGGTCGAGATAACCTCCCGTCTTTTGTCCGGCATGCAGATCGACGGCCAATTGCAGTCCGTTTTCGCGATAGAGCACCGATTCCTGTTGCTCGACCCCTTCAAACCATTCGTTTTGTGGCTCGATGCCTTCGTGTTTGGCTGTTTTTTCATCCACGCGGACCATGATGGCTCGCGCCGACAACGCGGTTTTCAAATGCTGCAGAATCGGCTGCTGCCAACGCAATAATGCGCCGGCCGTAAATTGCACGCCCAAGCAATCGGCGTAGCGGTCGACAATTAGACCGCTCAGTAGGTCTGATTCGCTGAAGACAATTCGTTCTGCGGCCTGGGGATCCAGTGGTCCCGTTAACCGGCGACGGGCAATCGCCGCATCAATTCGCGATTGCCAATGGTGCTCGTTGATTTCGATATTGGCGTCAAAGGCGTACAATCGGACTCGCAACCGGCTGCCGGGATTGACCACGCCTCGGGCGACCCAGTTGCCGTCGAAGTCGAGCAGATCGACGACCTGGCCCGTTTTCAAGTTGTGGCCGGTTTCCGCTAACGCATGGGCGTGAACCCAAGGATGGCGGGCCAGGAAGGGGAATTGGCGTGACGGTTTTAAGCGAAGTGGAACAGGGGTATCGGAATAGGTCACGCGTGGTTGGTCCTGAAGGAATTTCTGAAGGAAATAGGGTGCAAATCGAAGTGATTTTGTGGCGTTAGGCCATTTTGTCATCTCCCGCGGTGCCGCAAGGTGGCATGCGGATCGCTGTGCACCCTTTCAGCTTGCCATCCCCGTCGAAAAACGCAAGCTGGAAGCTGGATGCCGCTGGCAAATCATCGCAAAATAACCTCCACCGCGGCAGCGGAGTCCGGCTGGGGATGGCTCTCCAGGGGGCATGCAGGATGACCGATTCAGTCGGAAATCAAAATGCCCGCTCGTCAGCGAGAACCAAACTGGGCACAATGGAGTCGGTTAAACTGGAGCGACTGGGGTGTCCGGTCGATAAACACCGAAGACGGATCGGCACGCGGATGGTGCGTGACGGTCGTACGCGAAATTGCTTCAAAGAAAGGTCATCTGCCATGACACATGTTGTTTGCGAGCCATGCTCAGGATGCAAATACACCGATTGTGTTGTTGTTTGTCCAGTAGAGTGTTTCTACGAGGGCGATCAAATGTTGTACATCCACCCCGAAGAATGCATCGACTGTGAAGCGTGCGTTCCGGAATGTCCCGTTGAAGCGATCTTCCACGAAGACAACGTGCCTGAGGAATGGAAGAGCTACATCGAGCTGAACGCGGAGCGATCGGAATCGGATGAATGCGACGTCATTACCGAAAAGAAAGAGCCGCTGGCCGATAAGTAAGACGTTTCGCCGTAGCTGCTACGGAAACGCCCCGCGCCCTATTCGACGCGCCCTATTCGACGCGCCCTGATCGACGATTTTTCGTCCCGATCAACGCTACTTGAAAAACCCTCCGTGAGACGTCTCACAGAGGGTTTTTTTTATTGCTTGGGGCTCAGCCGATCTCAACTCATTGCTGGCAGGAATGTTTTCCAGCATTCGTAACGTGGATCTTCCATCGATTGAGCCAACATGGGGTTGAAACGCGGTTTCACTGGGCGGCTTAGCAATTGCATGCGAGCTTGTTGCGGTGTCCGCCCCCCTTTGCGGCTGTTGCATTTCAAGCAGCAGCAAACGATGTTTTCCCACGTTGTCGGCCCGCCATGGGATCGTGGGATCACATGGTCCAAGCTCAATTTGTTGGTCGGTTCTTTCCGGCCGCAATATTGACATTGGTTCTCGTCGCGAGCGAACAGATTCCTGCGGTTGAACCGCACCGTCTGGACCGGCATGCGATCAAACCGTGTGAGACGAACAATCCGGGGGACACGTAGTTCAAAGCCCACCGCTCGGATGTAGTCTTCGTCAGGTTGTTTTTCCAGAGAGGTAATCTGGCTGAGTTCACACCAGCTTTCGAAGTCGTAGCTGACGTATTGATCATCGTCATGGCAAATCACTTCCGCACATTCGCGGTACAACAACGTGAAGGTACGTCGTACGTTGACCACGCGGATCGCCATGTAAAAACGATTCAGCACTAACACATTCGTGTCGAGAACACTTTGCGACATAAGCAATTCGATCCTTCCGTTGTCTCTCTAAAAAGGCACTTCGTGGGACGAATCCATTCAGTCGGGTTTGTCAAAAAAACGACTGAATCATCTTCATCAGTTTAATAGACTGGCTTTGCATTCACTATAAGCATGCACGAGGATAAGCTACGCTTTCTGCGACACGGAAAAACTGACTGGGGGTTCGCAGTGCTTTGGCAGCGTTTCTTTCCCATCATTGTAGAGTGCTGGCGATTGGTCGCCATCAAATTGCCGCAGCGGTTCATCGCAATTTCATCGAAGATTCACGGTAAAACGCCTGCTTTTTCCACGATTTTTCCTGTTTAGAAAACGGTTTTGTCCACCTTGATGCTCGTCGCCAGTTCGCTCACCTCGATTTTTTTGCTGTCGTTCGATACCGAGCGCTGGTTCGGCTGGCTCGGGCCCACCGGAGCGGTGTTGGCCGCAATTTTGCTGGTCGTTTTCTGTATCGTCGCGTGGGGATTGAATCTGATCACGCTGCCAGGGAATTGGATCTCGGTTGCCGCCATGGCATTGTATGCGTGGTTAGGGCCGAGTGAGGGTCGCATCGCGATTGGCGCTACCACCCTAACGGCCGCGTTTCTGTTTGCCTTACTTGGTGAAATTATCGAGTTCGCCGCGGGGGCGATGGGAGCTCAAAAAGCCGGAGCGAGCCGCCGTTCGACTCTGTTGGCGGTGGTTGGTTCGATGGCCGGAGCCCTGATTGGTGCGTTCGTCGGGATCCCCATCCCTGTCGTCGGCCCAATTTTGGCAGCCATCCTGTTTGGCGGGGTGGGGGCCACTGCGGGAGCGATCTACGGCGAATGGACCGACGGGCGTTCATGGCGAGAAAGCTGGAGCGTCGGGCACGCAGCCTTCT
>TARA_R110002073_G_scaffold23108_3_pt1 | contig 21884 bp, 26 predicted proteins | sample TARA_R110002073 | Tara Oceans TARA_R110002073 (sample SAMEA4397174) | marine metagenome | biome: Polar Biome; feature: [DCM] deep chlorophyll maximum layer (ENVO:01000326); material: water (ENVO:00002006), including particulate matter (ENVO:01000060) such as... | depth 40 m | reverse complement strand
GTGGTCTATATGGTAACGTCCATGTAGTTTTATCATGACCAAAGTCATCATGATCTCTGGTCTGATAATGTATTGGAAAATGCGGTACATCTAATAGATGGGATAAGTAAACACCTGCTACTAATCCTCCTCTATTAATAGAAACAATCATATCAGGTTCCCAAGGTTGTTCATCATACTTGGTATACCCGTTACGCTTACCTTTTAACCACTGTGCTATTTTTCTTATGTCTTTAGTAAAGTCCGTATACTTATATGTGTATAGGTTAGTCTCAGCTGAATTCCCCATCTTCTCTGTGTCCCACTCTCATAGCCATATTACTGTCAGTTTCTCTCACTTCTACTTTGGAACACCAGATGCGTTCAGCTTCTTCTTTTCCATAGTCAGGTAAGAAAATTGTATTAATATATTCATATAACCAAGAAGCTAGACCTTCACATCCAGTCTTTTCTACTTCGGTTATCTTAGCTAGCCCAGACTTACCAAGAGCTATCAATTCATCTCTCTGTGGATCATCATCAGCTACTAATAATGTATGATCAAACCAATCTTCTAGATGTTGTTTCAAAGGTCTTAGACCACCAAAGTCCATAACCCAGTTACGAGCATCTAAAGTATCAGCTTCAAATTCAAAATGAAACGATAGAGCATAACCATGTATAAGATTACAATGGGAGTCTGCTCTCCATTGTCTATAGGCCACTGGTCCTAAATGTTTATATGTTTTTGTAGATACATATTTCATGTTATACTCCTGTAAGGTTTCTAATGTTATTATTTTTACCTTCTCTTGCTACTTCATCATATGTTCTTTGATCTTCAAATCTATAATTAGATGATATAGATATACGAATATCAGGTGATGAATTTCTTGTAGTAAAATGTGGTAACCAAGATGGGAAGATTATAAACTCACCTTCTTGAGGATTGAAATCTTTATTAATTGTAAACAATCCACCAAGCTGAGTTTGGAATACTATTCTTCCACCTACATTTTCTCCTGGTGGTATCTTAACATAGTACACCCAAGACAAACATTGTAATGCCCAATCAGTTTTCTTTCTATGAGAATGAATCTGAGTTGACTCTCCTGTCCTACATATATGAGCCCAGACTTCTCCTTCTTTTAATCTTGCTTCAAACTTTTCATGTATAACTTTTTTAATTGTACCTCTTAACTTAACCATCTCTGGATCTAATCCATCAATAGGTGAGTCTTCATATCCAGTTGCGGATACATTTTTATCTTTTCTAAAGTTAGCCTGAGCCATGCATAGCTCTGACAACTTCTCATTATCAATGCCTTCAATCTTTGATCTCCAGACATTGCATGAGTATATATTACTAAACGCCAATTTTATTCCCCCATAGGTAAGTGTGAACTCTGGCAGAGATATGATAACCTCTAGCTACAGCTTCAGTTGCGACCTGACTGTCCACTAATTTTTGTCCTTCAACTGTTGCACCAACAGGCATTATTGATACAGGAAAGTTGACTTCCATCTTTCTTAATAAGTTTACTTTTTCTTCTATCTCTTCCCAAGATTTATCTGTTCCATTACAGACAAACTTTAACATGCCATGAGGTGAGACTTCTTGTAGAGCTTTTATGTTATCTGGTTTAAATGCTTTCGTATGATGTTCACCAGCAGTGTTCCATAGCTTTGGACTTATAGACCAATGAACAGGTAACTTATAAACATTTATCTCTTCTATAAGCTCAGGTGTTAATTCTTGAGTACCATTAGTTTCAAATGTTATACTAGCAGGAAAGTTAGCTTTCATTATTAGACACTTTATTATTTCTGCTGTACATTCTTGAGCATGAGGCATCAAAGGTTCACCACCTGTAATATGTAAGTGTTGCCAATATGCACCATTATTAGGATGTATGAATAACCCTTGTGGATTATGTCTGTTCTTCATACTACTAACTATTCTACGAGCCATCTCTGCAGCTGTAGCTTTATGTTGAAACTTTTTATACTTAGCTGACCAAGAGTAACTACTATCACAACCATATTCAAACACAGGTAAGTCTTCTAGCTTTTCATACTTACTTGTATCTAAATCTTTATAAGGTAACTTATATGTACTCTCATCAGTAGGATCATCTTGACCAAATCCATTACACTGTAAGTTACACATAAAGTATCTTAGCCAAGGTCCAGGTGTACCTGTATACAATCCTTCACCTTGGGCTGAGTGAAATATTTCACTATATGTATATTGTTTATCGCTCAAGTATTCCTCGCACTTCTTTATATATATCTTCTACTGTATTAATTCTATCAACAGATTCATCTTCAATAACAATATTAAAATGTTCTTCCATCTGCATTATTACTTCTACAATTTGTAAACTATCACCACCAAGATCATTTAGTATATGACTCTTATGTTGTATCCTTGACTCATCTATTTCTAATTCGCTTGCTAATATCTTAACTATAGATTCGTAGATATTAGGTATTGCTACATCTCTACCCATTACTTTTTACTTTCTTTTTTGCCATATCTAATTTTAGTTTACTTACTTTATCAGTGAAGTCAACACCTATTAGATGATCAGCCATTTGTAAGAATACTCTGGCACTCATTCCTGCAAACTGTCTTGTTATCCAATTACCATATGGCTCTTGAAACCTTACACGAATAGATGCAGGACGTTTTATTTTTAAATTAAGACCAGGAAAAGATAAACATGCCTCATCCATTAGTACTTCATTAGGACTTCTAAATGTTATTGTAGGATTGAATACAGCAAAGGCTGGCTCTCCTTCTGTAACAAACATTGCAAAGTTATGTCCTACTTGGTTAGCAGCTAATGCCATACCACCTTTCTCTCTCATCAATGTTACCATAGCCATAGAAAACTTAACTGGATCTACAGGAGGGTCTTCAAAATTAAAAGCAGGTAACTCATCCCATAAGTAATCATCTTTCATACTAAGATCTAAATCTGTCTCTTCTATTTCAAAACCACTTGGTTTAAGACCTTTGGAGTTATCCATCACAGTAGATAATTGTTTTTGTATTTTTTCTAAATTTTTTATTTTCATGCTACCATCCTACTAAAGTTTTGATGCTTTTCAAATCTAACTACGTTAGAAAATTTGTCTATCAACTGATCTGTTTTATGACTTATTATAAACACATTTGTATCTAAAGTCAAGTCATTTATTATTTTTAAGAACTCATCCGTACCCTGTGCGTCTAAGCTACTATCAAATATCTCATCTAGTATTAATAAATTTGTACTAGCACTATTTTTTAACTTAGCAATTGCTCTCCAAGTAAACAATAATGATAAATCTATTCTCATCTTTTCACCTTCACTAAAAGATGCATATGTAAACTCATCTCTAAACCTAGACTTAATATTCTCATTAAAGTTTTCATCTAATTCAAACTGTACAAAAAAATCCATAGCTGCTAAGTACTTATTAATAAGTTTATTCATTACAGGAATATATTGTTTAACTATTCTAGATTTTATTCCTGTGTCTCTTAACAACTTAGTAGCTACATCATATATTTCTCTCACATCAGTAAACTCTTCTACATCTTTTCTTTTACTATCTAACTCTATAGTAAAGTCTTTAATTTTATTTTTTTCTTCTGTAATATCTTGCTTAGATGTATTGTCTATATCTGTCTGTAGAGATGATATCAATTGTCTGTTACCATTCATCTGAGAGTTTAAAGAATTAATTTGTACATTCATACCATCTATCTTTTGGTACACCTCTACTATATGATTGATCTCTCCTTGTGTAGACTCCAGTTCTTTTTCTAATGGTTCAAAACCTGCTTCACATTCTTCTACTTTATCTTCTTTCTCATCTATTACTTTGGCTTTAAAGTCTTCATCTATAGATTGATTACAAGTAGGACAATCATCATGAGTATCAAAGAACTGTATATCTTTTTTAAGAGTCTTAACTTTATCTTTTATTTTATCTTCTAGGTTACTAAGTTGATTTAATTTTGTACGAATTTTTTCTTCTTCAATTACTTGTGTTCTTAACTTAGCCAATTCTTCTTCTTTATCTTTTAAATCTATTTCACTAATACTATTTTCATTTTCTAATTTTAGTATTTGATCTTTCTTATCTGCTATAGCTTCATCTTGTTGCTGTGATATTTTATCAACAAAGTGTTGTTGAATTCTTATCTTCTCTTCTATAGTATTGAGTTCACTAGATAGTTCTTGTGCACGTTCTTTATTATCTGCAACATCAGTTTTTAATAGTGTTGCCATAATAGAAAAGATACCTATGTCTAGTAAGTCTTCTATAACTTCTTTTCTATGGTTGGTTGGTAGCTGCATGAAAGGAATAAAACTGGAGCTACCTAACACAACCACTTGACAAAAGCTCTTATGATTGAGCTTTAGTATTTGTTTTTCAAGGGTCTCTTGATAATCTTTTGCATGGGCTTCTTGGTTTAATAGTTTACCATTTTGATACACTTCAAACTTTCTTGGCTTCTGTCCTCTGACAATTTTATACTCATGAGAACCAATACCAAATTCTACTTCTACAACCATATCTTTATTGTTAATAGTATTAACTAATTGTTGTACAGTCACTTTTCGAAATGGTTTATTATATAGAGCAAATGTTAGCGCATCTAATATAGTAGACTTACCAGAACCATTCTCTCCTATAATTAAAGAAGACTTTGTTTGATTTAAATCTACTTCTGTCCAATGGTTACCATAAGATATAAAGTTTTTCCATTTAATATTTTTAAATACTATCATGTTATACTCAATGCCCTATCATATAAATTTCTTAATAAATTTTTTACTTTTTGTTTATCTGTTTTAATTTCTAAAGCCTCTACATACGACTCTAATATAGTAGGTGTATCTTCTGCTTCATTAATTATATCTGCATCATCATCTATATCTAAATGTAAATGATCTTCAACTACTTGTAGATTAATAGTATCTGCTTTCTCTACCTTATCTACATACGTATCAAATAAATATGGATTAGTTTTATTAGATACTATAATTTTAACATAAGCATTCTGGTAAGGTGTAAAGTCCATAGCCATTACATCTTCAAATGTTAGGTTAGTATCATTGTACCATAACTTATAAAACATTCTATTAGGGTTTACGACTCTAGTCAACACTCTTGTTTCAGTATCAAATATATGAAAGCCTTTAGGATCCTCATAGTCCATCCACGTCATCTCATATGGACAACCAAGATAGTTGATATTCTTCTCCGTAGACTTATGATGATAGTGTCCAGTACATACCATATCAAACTTATCATATATTGTATGGTCTGCACCTTCTTGTATTACATATCCTTTATTCATCTGGAAACCTTTTAACTCTAGGTGACCCATAACTATTTGAGCTGTTGTATCTTTTATCATTTGATACGATTGCTTCTCATTGTCTTTACATATCCACGGTAGCATAAGTAGATCGCATCCACCTATGTTTATTTCTGACGGTTGATGATACTCTATAATATTAGGATACTCTTGAGTTAACAGATACACTGAGTTCAATTCATTAGTGTTTCTATACACAGCGTCATGATTACCTACTAACATATGTGTGGTTATATTGTTTTCTTTTAAAGGTTCAAAGAACATAGCCTTAGCTGCCTTTAAAGATGTAAAGGAAATATACTTTCTACGATCAAAGGTATCGCCTAAGTCTATTACAGTATTGATGTTATGTTCTTTTAAGTAAGGAAAGAATACCTCATCATAAAATTTCTTTTGGTTAGCTGCTACTTTAATGTTATCGTTACGAGCACCAAAATGTAAGTCTGTCACTAATGCTATTTTCATAAATTACTTCTCTTTATAAAATTGTTCAACCCCTCTAGGCGGTGTTGCAGGCCTTTGCTTTTTCTTCTCATTTTCTTTAGCTTCATAATTCTCTACAAAGTCTTTCATATAGTCTGTAGTGTCTGGTAAACCTTGCTGTGTAGATATCATTTGACCATCAGCAGGATCCATCCATCCATCAAATATTTGAAAGTTTTGTATTGCTTTATGTTTAATGTATAGTTGTTTCTTTTCTTTTTGTATTCTTCTTAGGAAGGCATAGTATATTATTTGAGTAAAGTATGCAAAAGGATTCTTAGACTTCTCTGGATCAAAGTTATCAATATAATTAATACAGTTCTCTATCCCATCACTAACCATCTCTTCTCTAAATGTATAGTTTATAAAGTTAGGTTTAGTTGATAACCTATTTGCTATTTTAAGTAATGCTGATCCTACAATATCTGGTATAGGTGGCTTAGGATCATCCACAGCCTCAGCTTCATTTACTTTATCCTTATACTCAATCATAGTAGCATACAGAATTTTATTGTCTACATAATGTGCCATCTTAATGTATTGTAGTATTAGATGCGTTACGCATATACTCTTCCAAATTTAAATCAGCTTGTTCCATATCTTCATCCTCTGCCATTTCTTGTCGTTCTAATTGTTGTTGTTTATAAATTTGTTCTGCTCTAGCCAATACAGTATCTCCTGCATTGATATGTTCTAGTTCTTTATTCTTTGAATGCTTTATAAAATAATCGTAATGTGTTAATACATTTTCGTTTATGTCATTAACTCTTAACAAGATATGTTTTTTCTCTAAAGATATCTCAGGATTTTTATTAAACAATAACCAATGGGAGCATTTAATTACTTCGTATCCACTTGGTGAAATTATTCTATGTATCTGTACTGGTTCACTTAACTTAATAGTATCATTATCTTCAATAAGAACTTGAGCTACTATCTCTTCACCGTTCGTTAATTTAATTACTGCGTGTTCCATGTCTACTCCTTTAAACGTACCGAGTACATTTTGTATGGAAATTTCTCTTCATTATAAATTTTAAGTCTCTCAGCAAAATGTTCCAGAGCATAATTTTTCCATTGCTTATGTCTTAGATCATCTACTATATCAAATAGTCTTGCCTCACTTTTACCTTCAGCAGTTCTAAGTCCTCTACCTATAGATTGTAAATTTCTTACTCTGGACTTACTTGGGCTAGCAAATACTATGTTATGTAAATTACGAATGTTAACACCAGTACTAAAAGTTCCGTAGGATGCCACAATAACAGCTTCGTTAGATTCTTCAACGATTGACCTAATGCGGTCTCTTTCTTCTCCATCTACTCCTCCGTGGACATAAAATGCAGTCTTAGTGTTCTCATCATTAATCATATTGTACAACACTTTCCCATGCTTGTCAACAAAATTAAATAATACTAAAGTATTTCCTTCAAGGCTTATACATAAGTTACGAATAAATCTATTGCGTGATTCATTTCTTACAAGAAAATCTATCTCGTCTTGATACTTGGCACGTCTTAATAAATTACATGTCTGGTCTGAGTACTTTAATGTAATTATATTTATCTTAAACTTAGCTAGGTGATTGCTTTCTATCAGCTCTGAGGTGGTAGTTACTTTTTCAACAGGACCAAACAATCCTTCTAATACTAACCTATGTGTTAATGTACCATCTAACGTACCAGTGAATCCAAATCTATAAGGACACACTGTCAGTTTCTTCATTATACTTTCTAATGATTTAGATTTAAATAGATGAGCTTCATCTCCTATAACAACTTTGTATTGATTAAACCATGACTTTGGCATCTTGTATATTGATTGCCATGTAGTAACAGTTATCTCTGCATCACTATCTTTATCAGCACCAGCTGTAATTTTATGGCATTCATCCTGGTAGCCATACTCTTTAAAGTCTGATGACATTTGATGTACTAATGCTGTTGTTGGTACTACTATAAGTTTCTTCTCAGGATAGTATCTACTTAACATATAAATGATTAAGGACTTACCTGATGCAGTAGGTGATAGCAACATACATCTTTTGTTTCTTATTGCATGTGCAATAGCTCTCTTCTGATATTCTCTTGGTTCAAGACTGAGTCCAATGTTCTTTGCAAGATCATCAACTTCGTTTAAAGAAAACTCTTGCTGAAAAAAAGCAGGATCATCTTTAACTATCAATTCATAGTTTCTACTTTTACAAAAATCTTCTATCTTTGGACCAAGACCAAAGTACAATTGTCTCTTCATTTGATTGTATAGACGTATCTTACCATCCCAAAATCTATTCCTTACTTGGGGCATAAATTGAGCGCCTGGTACTGTAAAGGTAAGATAGTCACTTAGCTCTTGACTAATGCTAGGATCTGTATCTACCGTTAAGTACACATCATCAAACTTAGAAACTTTTATCATTTATTTTATATGACTAGCGTCCGGGTTCTCAACAGGAGCTTGCATAGAATCTGATACTGCTTTAGCACCAAAGTTATCTCTTAGTGCAGCTAAATTTTCTTCTGCTGCAGCTACATCTGCAATTAACTTAGCCATATCATCTATCAGTTGTGGATGCTCTCCAAGAGCTACTGGATTTTCAAATGATAAAACAAGCTGAGCAGTAGCATGAGCTTTAGCTGCTTCAAATTTTATTTCTAATGCATGATATAAATGTTCTTTTATTGATGCCATTTTACTTTACCTTCTTTGTTAGTTTCTTATGTAATTCTGTTATTAATTTGTCTTTGGTTTTTCTTCTATCCAACTCAATACCGTTCTCTCTACCCATAGTTTCTAATTGTAACTTAGATAATTTTTCCATTTGAATCTTAGTCATAACTTTAACTGTAGTCTTAGGAGCTTTCTTTTCTACTATTGAAGTAAATGAATCTGGTTTAGCAAACAACCAACCAAAAAAACTTTTCTTAAACATTTGCTATATCGCCTTTCTTTTTTATAGCTACCATTCTTGAATCTAATCTAATGCTCTCAGGATTTTCAAACCATCCTACACTATGACCTTCATCTGATAACTCGTTTAAATATTCTATTAATTTAACTGGCTGTTCGTAATGATCTGTTATGTCTTCAATACAATACCAACCTCCAGGTTTTAAATATTGCCAGGTATTAATTAACGTAGCTTTCTGACAACTAGAAAAATGATTACCATCATCAATAATTATATCAAAGTAATCATTATACTTAACAGGATTGAAATGTTTTAATACCATTTCTCTCTCACTAGTATCTACCCAATTTAGTAATATTCTTTCTACATTACTAGCTTGTTCTTTTAAATCATATAGTCTTTTTATCTTATGTTGGTATTGAAACTTCCAATCCACACCTTCTATGATAGCATTAGGAAACCAATGTGCCCAAGTAAGTAAACCTAACCCTACCCATACACCTATCTCTAATACATTTTCCACTTTGTATCTCATGTCTGCATGAAACATTTTACTATATGGTCTATGATAATTGTGTAAAAATGAACCTCGATCTGCTTTCTCTGGTCTCCCAAAGTTTACTTGCAGCATTAGCTTATCTAGTTCTCTTGTATTATTTTCATAAAAGTCTGGCTCACAAATTTTATATCCCGACTTTAAACTTTTCCCAATCGATTGCATTTTTTATCTGAAATCCTCTATTATTAATTGTTCTTATTACACTCTCTAAAAAATCTATCTTCTCTTTTTGATATGCTACTTTTAAATTATGATGTATTACATCTTTGTCACTATCAATATATAAAGCTAGATCACTCTTTAATATTTTTAATGGATTAGGAATCCATCCTCTCTCTTCTAAGTCACTCTGTATCATTGTACCTTGAAAGTAATCCCACTTATCTTTATACAATGTCTTATGGTCTGCTTCAAATTTTCTCAGTATTAATCTCTCTTGTGCAAACAGTTTATAATACTTATGATGAAGTTGTGGTTGTATAGCAGATGCTTCACCAAGCTCTGTTCTATCTATCTTACTATCTTCTTTCCATAAATCAAATAATTCATCTAATGTCATTGCTAAACCATTCTGGTATGTCACCATGCTTCCAAGTACAGAAATGAGCTTTCTCTTTTCTATAGTACTCTCTGTATGCTTCTACTGGATCATCTCTATGTAATTCTTTGTTTGTTATTGCTTGTACAAATTCTGTTGCACATGGTTGTTCAAATTCACAATACTTTAATTGTGCCTCATACATTAAAGGGTATGCGTCAAACTTATGAAACTTATTATATCGTTTAAAGTATTCAAAGCATAATGCTCTCATATGTTTTACTAACCACATAGCATTTTGTTTGGATGCTCTAACCCATAAAGTACAAGGATGTTTTGTATGAGCTTTAGGATAGCCTGGTAGGCCAAATTGTTCTATCACAGGTACATCATCTTTGCTTCTATGTTTATTCTTATACTGACAATCTAGTACAGCTGATAACATTTGAGCTGATTCTAGTATCATTTTAACTACATGCTTATCGCACATCTGATATGCTGCGATCTTAGGATCTCTATCTAATACAAATATGTTCATAACAAACCTCCACAATTTAATATACTAGATTGTGTAGTCTAGGTCAACCGTTTATTCGTACTGCAGTGTTACTATTTCCTGAGGAACTTATTTTATCTATGTTAAAGAATTTAAATCTAAATGTAGCTGAAGCTTCTATGTAGTCCACATCTGTCTGTCTAGTATCAAATACTAAATCAGATAAAGATGTTGGAAAACAATCTTGATATGTTATAGATAAATTAGGTTTAGATGCACTACTTAATACAGTTAGTGTAGCATCACTGACAGACCCTTCACCTAATGAACGTCCTGTACGTTGTACATTTTTTAAACCAGTAAGACCTTTCATTCCATCTTTACCATATACTTCTTTACTCTGTGTGAAACTTTCAGGAAAAGATATGTACTGTAACCAATTAAATATTTCAATATAGTTATTCATATCTTCATCTACTTTAAATGTAACAGATAAATCTCCTAGTGTCATTTCATCACCTGGTATAGGTACTCTTTTAAATGGTGTTGGCAATTCTGCATTACCTACAGTTACACTTGGTAGGTTAACTGACTGTGCAAAGTAGTTCACATTAGGTAGCTTTCTTATTTGAAAGTTAAATCCTAGAGGTGATAAGAACTGAGGGTTCGTTGGTTGGGTATCTAATATTGCCATGATAGTATTTATGCCAAAAAAAAGAGGGCTCCGAAGAACCCTCTTTCTAATTTGCTATTGGTTAAACATCTTACATAAGATTATTAACAACAACTTTTCTGTAGTACTCATTTTGAGACTGTACAATAGTACCTGCAGCAGCGATTGCTGTAGTTCCTCTTGCAAATGGATTTTCTACAACACCATAACGTGTCTTAAATCCAATTTTTGGTTGGAAAGAATCTTCTCCAACTGCTCTTACCATCTGTAATGGCACATATGGACAATAGAACAGTCCAGCATCAAAAGCACTAGAGCCTTTGTAACCAACTGTCATATAGTTATCACCAGCATATGGATCTACATATACTTTGATACGACCATTAAGAACACCTGCGAAGGTTGATCCTGTGTCATCTACATTTAGATTGTTTGAGTTAAGTGCTGGTGTGTAGTCAAGAACACCTGCCATTTGTAATGCTGATGCAACATCAGATCTACATATGACTATGTTACCTTTACCACGTCTTGTTCCTTTTGCTATAGCGTTAGCTTCTCTTTCGATTGCAAACATTAAGCCTTTGAACTTTTCAACCATCCAACGACCATTTGAGTCGGTGTCTAGATCAAATTTACCAACAGTAGTTGTTCCTTCTTGTGCTCCAACTTTAGCTATAACACCAACAGTTCTTACTAATTCTCTGTTGATCTCTGCTAATATTTCAGTTGAAAGGATGTTAGCTAGTTCTGTTTCAGCATCTAATCCATGGATAGCTTTTAAGTCTTGTGCTAATTCCATTGTGTACTCAGCTTTTAGAGCACGTGATAATGCTGTTACAGCAATCTTCTCAATACTAAATGCCATCTCTGGAATTGTATTAGTAGTTTGAGCTTCAGCTGCTTCAGCTTGAGCTGTTGTCATACCTGACATGAAATTGTATAGTTCCACATTTGAAACTGTACTATTCAAATAACCATCTGCAGGTGAATCACCTAGGTTACCGTCAGATTTACCTACAGTAGCTGCAGCTTCAGACACAACAGCAGATACAGAGTGAGCTGTATTTGCTTCGTTGTAGAATGCTTCAGTACCAGATTGGCTTGTGTAGCGTGAGCGCATAGCAAAGATAAGTCCTGTAGGACCTGTCATTGGTTGTACACCCATAATATCATATGCGACTAGGTTAGGCATAGCTCTTCTAACAAGAGATATTAAAACCGGATCGTATATATCGACTGCACCGTCACCAGCTGTACTAGATGATGCACCCATTGCATTTGTAGGTGATGTTTCTAATAAGCTCTGAGGCGCAAACTGAGCTTGCTCTTTTAAAGCAATTTCAGTATTTTCTAATAAGGCTGCTGTTACTTGGCGTTTGTGAGGATCTTTAATTTCTGGAAGATCTGAATGCTCAAGTATGGGCTGCCACTTATTTTGTAGCTCTTCAGTTAATTGCATTGTTGGATTCCCTCCTTGGGTCTTTTAGATTAATTATTTTCGAATACTTCTTGAGATTGCCTGTGAATATACACTCATTGGACCAGTCTGTTTATTGGCTGGTGCCTCTGCATCTACATCTACAGGGTCACTATTAAGATCTTCTGCTTCAGTAATGGCTTTCTTATTTGTGAAGTAGTGTTCTTTCAATTGATCAATCTTATTAGCGTAATCAGATGGATCAGCATATTCTATACCTTCAGAAAGTTTTGTTAGCTTGTCTTTTTGTGTTAGTGTTAAACCATCACATGCTTCTGAAAACACTTTGAAAGCAACTAAGTTATCAGTTTCTTTTCTAGTGTCAATAGCAACTTGGACTTGCTCTTCTAACTTTCCTTCTAGTTCTTCTTTTTGTGCTTCTAGTTCAGCAACAAGATCAACTTTTTCTTCTGGTACAGAAATATAATTTTCTATAAACAAATTTTTGATACCTGTTATGAATGTTTCAGCAACTTCGACTTTAAGTGCATTCTCGATTGCTACTTCGTTCTCTTTCATCCACTCTTCTGTGACGTAATCGAGATACTCGTCTACTCTGTCTGTTAAATCTTTTTGAAAAGCTTCTTTGCTTTCATCAAGTTTAGTGTTATACTCTTCATGCATATGGTTAGCAAGTTCAATCATCTTAGCATTTACTGTTGCTTCAAAAATTGTTTGAGCTTTAGAAGTCATTTCTTCTGATAGCTCTTCTCCAGCAAAGATCTCAGCAGTAGCATCTATAGCTTCCTGTTGTGTCACTTTACCAGCTGCCAACTTAGGCATTGCGTCTTTACCATGGGACTGAGATTTGGATGCTGGTAATTTATTTTTACCATAAGTATCTACTTCTCCTGCAAGTTTTTGCAATGAGTCTTTACTCATTCCATTCATCTTACCCATGACTTGTGAGATTATGCTAGCTTTAGATACTGACGCTTTAGTTGCTGCAACGGGAGAATTCATTGACTCTCCAGCTTTCTTGTCAGCACCTCGAGCTGCTGAGCCTGTGCCATGGGGTTCCGGAACTTCTGCATCTTTAATCACAGATGATAAAGCACCTTCTCCACCAGTAGCGTCAGCTTTAAACTCGTCGAGTTGTTTGTCGTCAGTTTCCTTGCTGGCCTCTAGCAGATCGTCATCTTCGACTACCTGTTCGATTTGTTTCTTGGCCATCTTTGGACTCCTTCTTATTGTTTACTCTATTATTTATAAAATTTAATTATTATAAGTTACGCATAAACTTATTGAACAAATCAATCTTGTGTTCTTCTAGTTTTTTCGCATCCTTTATTCCCACTTTCTTAATTTCATCTACAACCTGCATAGCACTGTATGAAGATGAAGCTGCATCATAAACCCACTCAACTCCTTCCATGACACCATTAACAAATGCTTCTGGTGCGGAAGGGTCTGCAACTATATCAGCTGCTGTTGATAACATAAAATCTGATTGTACTTCTTGAGCGCCACCTTGCTTTTCTTTTAATGTTCCCATACCTCTGGAACTAACTCCAAGCTGAGCTCCCTCGTCAATCAAACTCTTTACTATATTTCCGTATGGTGTATCAAGTACTTTAGCCTTACCAATGAAGTTTGATCCCTCAGGTACTAGACTTTTTATCATATGTGACACACGTTCAAGGTTAATTGTAGGTCCTTGTGGATGACCTAACTCCCCGTACGCTTTATTCTTTTGTATATATTCTTTATTATAACGAGCTGCTTCTTTTGCAAGCACCTCTTTAGGATACATTCTACCATTACGATTCTTAATATCTCCTTGCATGAAGACACCTTCTATAAAATAATTTTTCTTTTTGCCATCTACTTCTTCGACAACATATTTTACTTCTTCGTTTAGTTCTGTAATAAGTTTCATTTGTTTATCCTAGTATTCTGATGAACTGTGGTTTGAAGTTTTTTGTAATTCTATGATTGCAGTACTATTTGCATCTGAGAATGTTACATTGATTGCTTGATCATTGTTTGCATTAAGTGAAATACCAGCTTCTTTTAAGTTCCAATCAAATGTTGTTTCTGAATCACTTATGAACACAACAGTTGTATTACGTTTAATTGATAATGTACCAGCACCTGTATAATATATACGTGTAATGTCTGCAGCAGTAACTGTTTCTCCACCTGTAGCTAAGTTAGCTAAAGTTTTGTTTACAACACCAGTGCTACCCGACTTATAAAGTAGTACTATTTTACCACCACCTGGTGCTAAATGATTTGATAATTCTACAGCAGCCATTTACTTATTCTCCCCACTGAGACGCAAAGCTAATTAATTGTTGCGTACCAATTTTAGTTTGTAATTTTAATTCAAATTCTTTTTTGTTTACATCATTCAAATCTTCGTAGATTTTTTTTAATGCATTTGCATCTTCTAATGTAAGTTTAAATTCTTTATTCTCTACAGTTATAATTTTATCTTCTGTAGCATTTATAACACTTTCTAAAACGGAATCTTCTTGTGCCATTTTATTAGCAGTAGCATGCATAACTGACTCTGCATCTTTACCATATCGTTTAATAAAGTCATGAGTATTCTTTTTCATACCTTTAACAATGTCTTCTTTCTTCTTAGACTGTGCGTCAGACATTTCGTATACAGCTTGTTCATCTGGATGATCAGCTAATTTTTTTTTCTTCTTTTGTTTTTTACCACTAAAAATATCATCATTAGAACCATCTTTAGGTTTATGAGGATAGTCTGTTTTTTGAATTACATGTTTATCTACAAAAGCCTTGTCACCAGGTGACTTAGGATTTCCGTAATCATGATTTCTATTCTCATCAAGTATTGTTTTCAGAGTCTTCATCTGTTATTTCTCCTGTGGCTTCTGTTGCTTCTTCTGCATCAAGCTCTTTTTCTTCTTCAGGTGTTAATTCCATCTCAGCATCATCTTGTGTGCTAGTGTTATTACCACCTTCTTCAGCACCATCACCAACATCTCCTGTTGGGTCAAGGCCTGCTAACTTGGCTGCGACTTTTGCTCTTATAGCTTCAACACCAGCATTAACTTTATCTTTCATTAGGTCACCAAACTGGTCACCGAATTTTGCTGGCTTGCCTTGTGCTGCAAATTTAATCATTTGGTCACTATTGTTCTCTGGCATAATAATATCCTTACGTATATTTATTTATAATTATTCAACAGGCGGTTCTTCTTCACCGTCCATTGGTTCATCTGGTATCTCTTCTTTACCAGCAGGTTCAAGGTCTTGATGGATAGTTCCATCTTCTTGCTCTTGTGCTATTTCAGCATCCATCTGTTCCATTTGCTCATCTGTCATTCTTAAAATATTCTTCTTAGCCCATCTCTGTGAGAAGTATCTACCAATAAATGGATCAATATTATTTAAGGCGTTAACTCTTTCTGTTTGAATCTCCATCTCTTTAAGTTCAGAGAAGTGATTGTCTTCCATAAAGTCATATCTGATACTTTCTTTAGCTTCATTGTACTCATCTAAACTCATAATACCTTTAAGTACTAATTGTTTTTCTAAAACTTTATCAAATAGTATTGAGAATCTATTACGTGTTCTACCAATAAACTTTTGGAACTTTAATTCATCTCTACTTATCTCTGTACTTCTACCAAGTTGGAAACCAGTCTCTGATTCTAATCTTGATACAGGAACATTTAATGATCTGTATAATTTCTTTTGGAAGTATAGTACATCATCTAATTCACCTAAGTTTTGACCAGCACCTAATGTTGATATTTCAGTACCTCTGCCACCTTCTCTTCTAGGTAACCAATAGTCTTCTAACATAGTCATGAATTTACGATCGTCTCTTACTTCTCCAGTACCAGCATCATATACTAATCTATTTTTATGCTTCACCATCATGTCTCTTAGATACTGTTCTGCTTTTAACTTAGGTAGATTACCCACATCAATATAGAACACTCTTCTTTCAGGTGCTCTTGATATCCTATAGATAACAGTTGCATCTTCTAAGATACGTAATTGGTTTAATGGCTTAATAGCTTTATGTAAATGTGATAATACTATTCTATTATCTTCTGACATCATACCAGATGTACAATTAATGATAGAGTCTCTGGCAATCTTAACACCTTGCTCACCAGAAGCTGCAGTTGGAGAGCCACCAGGATATCCTGTAAAGCCCTTTTCATTATAGATAAAGTATTCTTCTTTTGTTTTTGTAATAGTAACAGCGCCAGGTCCAGCTATCTGGTTCCCAACTCTTTGCTTGTTTACTGTTCTGATCTTTTTAATTTTTCTTGGATCAATGTAACGTAGTTCTCTAACACCTGATTCTGGATCTTTAGGATCTATTACTACATGATAATATAGTCTACCATCAATGTACCAATGTCTAAAGATTTCATAACCTTTACTATTAAAGTCTAATAGTCTTAATGTGTTATCAAATTCTTCACGTATAAGTTGTTTAAGTTTTGGACTAGCTTCTAAACTATCCAAATTCAATTCACAGATCTTATGTTCTTCTCCATAGACAATAGTTTCATTAACTATATCGTCCACAGCAAGTTCACACTCAGGCTGCAAAGCCATACGTCTGTACCTTGTAATAAGTTCTGATTCGGTTCTGGTTGAGCCTTCAAGATCAACGTAGGTACCATAAGCGCCACCTTCTGCGACTGTTATAGCACCTTCGTCATCTATCTTTGGTGCAAAGGAACCAATGTCCTGTTCCTGACTTACACCTTTTCTTTTAAACTCAAACCCAAATAATTCCGCCATATCAATTTCACCTTATATTGTTAATAATATATTATGTACCACCAGCATTACCTGTAATGCCAGCCACCTCCCAATAATCATATTGGAATGTAACAGTAAACTCTTCTAAAGTATCTGTTGTATTCCAGTCTAAGTCAATAGGGCTTACTTCTGTTGGAAATAAACCATTAAATGTATATGTTCTCAATGGAAGACCAGTCTTCCCAAAATGGGTCACTGATGCGTTTGCTTTGTAGAGAGTAGGACTTGCTGTAGCAAATGAACGTAAGTTACCTAGATGTGAATTAATACTATTAGACCACTGCTCCATGGAATTTCTAATAATCATATCCTCATCTTGTATTAATGTAACTGTCCATTCAGCAAAAGTTCTGTCTCCAGCAATTTTTACTTTACGACCGAAGTATGGTACCTCAATTGTTCCTAGTGTAGAGGCTGGCATTTGCGCAGCCCTACACATAAATGGAAATTTTAAATCAGCAGCTGCGTTTACAGGGTTAGTCAATGTCACTTGAAAGAGTGACGGACGTGCGCCTCCAAGAGCTAGCTGGGATTTGATCTCGTTAATGTTAAAAGCCATTATGCTTTCTCCTTCTTACCTAACTATTTATCTTAGAATGAACCAACGACCTCAGAGAATTCAACCCCTGTACGAACCGCTACAAAGTTTAACTGTATAAAGTTAATTGCTCTAGCAGGCTTAATGTAGATATCTCCTACAAACCTGTTACTATCAATTACTTCTCCAGTGTTATTTGTTTCGTCACATACAACTCTAAAGTCAAATATACCTCTTCTGCCTTGTACATCTCGTAAGAATGGTTCTACCATATTACGGAATTGTGCTCTAGTGAACTCATCATTGAATTCAAATAGAGTGTACTTGGCTGCAGTTGCTATTGCTTTTTCAAGAACAATGAATAATCTTCTTACGTTGATTCTATCAAATGCACTTGGTTTAGCTAATAAAGTCTTGTCTCCAAACAGTAATGTTCCTTGACCTGGTTGAGTTATTACAGGATTAACTTTATTTTTATAAAGTATATCTCTGTCTGCTTTATCTGGATTGTATGGAAGTTTAATTACATTTTTAATTACACCTCTATTATATCCTGCAGGACTGAACCATGGGTCTCTTGTATCATCTGTTCTAACACAAAGGCCAGCTATGTCACCATTTAATGGAACGTATCTGTAAACATCATTATACTTATCGTATTGATATTTCCATCCACTATCCATAACCGCATATGAACTAGGTGACATTGAATCTGCAAATGTTTTAACATCATTAGATTCTCCACCTTGATTGTTTACTACATCAGCCTTTTCAGGTGATAAGAAAACTACACAGTCTTTTCTTTGGTCACTAATATTATCTATAAGATAATTTGGCCATTGCTCTCCATTAGTACCACCTCTGGACAAGCCAGTTAGTATTAATGATACATCAACATCCGCTGGATTCTTGAATAGGTCAACAGCTGATGCTAATTGTCCTATTGCAATTGAAGTTTCATTAGGATTAGTACCATCTGAACCAACTTGGAAAGATGATGTAAATGGTGTTACAGCTTTAACATGATTGTTTAAGTTTGCACCAGTATTGGAATATGTTTGTGCAGCAGTATTAACATTAGATGTTGCTCTAAGTTCTGCTCCACCTACCCATAACCAATTGGATTGATTATCGATAACATCTTTCCAGAATATTGACTCACCACTTTCGTTTTTAGCATCAGAAGCTCTTGATAGACCTTCCCATACTTCTAAGATGTTATCTTTAACACCTGTGATTAATCCGTCTTCATCTGTTACTACTATATGTAATTCATCATTAGCTGTATTATTAGCTACGTTGTTTGACCACTCAGATTGACCTGGGGCTTTATCAACATTGTCTTTAAATTCCCAGAAACGTGTAACACCTCCTGAGTTAATACTATCACCAACAGTACTGTTAGAACTCATGGCAGTGGATAGTCTATATTTCTGATCTAATGTAAATGATACGTTAGCAGTAAATGTTGTAGTTCCGCTATCATGATTGCCTCCAGCTTGTACAGCACTCTTTGCTACAATCTTAGCATGTTGGTAACCAATAGTACTATTACCTAAACGTACTGTGTCTCCAACTGTGAATACTGTTTGTGCAGTAGTCATTGCTAAGTTGGCACCAATTCTTATGACGTTTCCTGTTTGACTGGCACTATCTCCTGACTCAGAACCTGACTGACTCAATATTAATGTGTTACTACCAACAGCCATAGTTGCTGTAACACCATTATTAGAACCGTTAACATCCATTGAACTGTTTGTTACACCAGTAAATGTATCTTCAAATGCTAAAGCACTATCACATACACTAACTTTTAAACTATTACCTAATGATCCTGGATACTTTGCTATGAAAGATGCCAATGATGCAGTAGATGATAATGTTAAACCATCATGGTGTTCTGAGTTTTTAATTAAATCTGTTTGAGTTGCTACTTGATTGTTTGCAACTGTTGATTGGTTTTGCAATACTGTTGAATTAATTGCATCTGTTGGTATTGCTCTTGCTACAAATAACTTATTACCATATGATAAAAAGTTTGCAGCAGTGAAAAATGTATTAAAGTTGGTTGAATCTGGCTCACCAAAGGTGCTTACTAACTCTTCCTCAGAAGATATTAGGTTACGTTCTTCAGCGGGTCCCCATCTAAACCAACCAGCTAGGGCGCCTTCTGTGGTAGAAACTGCAGGTATAATGCCTGTCAGATCTATCTCGGAGACGTTTACGCCTGGACTAACTTGAAATCCCATGTCTTGTTTCTCCTTATATGACCTTTAGTGGTGCTTGAAATTTGGGCTTGTATTTATTTATAAAAACCATGGGCTCACGAAAAAAGTTATAACGCTTCTTTTATAAGATAATTATACTTATTAAAAAATTGTTCTATGGTAGGAGCTGATTCTGGCATTAAAGATACAGTTACTCTCCTTGTTTCTATGTTTTCTACTGAATGTAATCGTTGCGTATTGAATAAATGCCACTCTTCTTTAGGTAATTTGTATGAAGCTATTGGTACACAATCAGATATTTTTTTTATAAAAGGATCCTCAAAATTTTCTGTACGCGCATCTTCATAAAGGACTGTACGTACATTACTACCACCTAACTCTATTACTATATTAATGCTAGCTGCCTTTACTTTATCATAGTGTGGTGGAAAAGATGCTAATTTATCTGTAGGGTTACGCATAACACCTACTATAGGCACTACTGGTTCACTAAATATCTCACTGTAAGCATCCAACTCTGATGCTAATTCATCATAAGGATCAAAGTTATGTGCCACACAATTTACTAAACCATTATTAAAATTGTTTATATAATTAGTTTTTCTAAATGCTTGGTCCACTCTTCTACCAATATCACCAACTGATTTATTATATTCTTCTTGGGATTTTGGCTTAGCACCTAAACTATCAGCAATACATTTGTCTGCAGCTGTATGTTCTTCAAATGTTAAAGGCTTATCTAATGCCCATAGATTTGCCCACATCTTTATTTTTGTTTTTATAATTGGGTCTAAAGGTGGTAGATCTAATTTATATACCTTAGAATATTCCTTGTGTATCATCTATATCCCACTCCGCATGTGTTAGTAATGTATCTGCACCAAACTCATCATTCTCTGCTACACTACCACCTGTACCATCATTAATAAATCCAAATGGTAATACATCATCCTCAATAGCTTGTTCATTTTTATTATATAAATTTTTTCTTATATCAATATCTGTTAGTTCTTTAAAGTATTCTTGATTAGATAACCAAGCAAACAATACTAAACACATTACTAAATCATCATTATAACCTTCTTCTGCTTCAAAGCTAGTACCTTTTACAGAGAAAGCTGTAAGTTCTTGCAGTATATCAAAGTCATTAATAATTAACTTATCGTTCTCTATGATAGTTTTTAATGTAGAACAACCAACTCTTTTTAATTGTTTAGTAGTTCTTACACCCATTTGTTGTTGCCCACCACCAAAGCCAGCATTAACTATTTGCCCTGCTCTACCTCTCCACTGTGCAGTCATTATAAATTCATACTCAAGATCATGATGTAGTATGTCTGCTACTTGTTGTCCTATATCATTTATTTCAACTAGACAGTATGCATTATTATATTTTTTACCTGCTTGATATATAATATTAGGATATATCATAGGTGCTATAATATTACTTCTGAATGTAGCCACTACTTCATAAGGAAGAACACTACAATCAATAACAATGAACGCAGAGTAATCATTACCTACTCCTCTTGAAGTATCTACACATATAGCATATACATGATTAGGTACAGGCTCTTTAAATACTTTCATGTTATCTGATTTAGATAGTGGTTCATGAAAGACTAGCTCTCCCAACTTAGTAGGATGTATAAGTGTATTAGATGAACCTAGGAACTCACATTCAAACTCTACTCTAAATTGTTCTTCACTTGTATTTTGTATAGTTTGTTTCTTCCAAGCCTCATCTCTACCTGGTACATCAGACCAATGAACTTCAATAGCTTCATACTCACTTCTTAGTTCTACAGCATCTGTCCATATCTTATAGAAAAGATTCATACCTCTAGGAGTA
>TARA_R110002073_G_scaffold294373_1_pt1 | contig 21902 bp, 16 predicted proteins | sample TARA_R110002073 | Tara Oceans TARA_R110002073 (sample SAMEA4397174) | marine metagenome | biome: Polar Biome; feature: [DCM] deep chlorophyll maximum layer (ENVO:01000326); material: water (ENVO:00002006), including particulate matter (ENVO:01000060) such as... | depth 40 m | reverse complement strand
CACGCGCCGCATGCGTTGTACGCGGGCGCGAACGTGCTGTTCCGGTCGCTGGACGAGGGCCAGACCTGGGAGCAGATCAGCGGTGACCTCACGCGCAACGAACCGACCATGCTGGGCGCGTCCGGTGGGCCGATCACCAAGGACAACACCAGCGTCGAGTACTACTGCACGTTGTTCGCCGTGGCCGAATCGCAGCACGAGCAGGGCGTGATCTGGTGTGGTTCCGATGACGGCGTCCTGTCGCTGACGCGTGACGACGGCACGACGTGGAAGCCCGTCACACCGACCGGCATGCCCGAGTGGACGATGATCAACTCGATCGAGGTGCACCCGACCGAACCCGGTGGCCTGTACGTCGCAGGCACGCGCTACAAGCTGGACGACTTCGAGCCGTACCTCTATCGAACGCTCGACTACGGCGCCACGTGGACGCGCATCGACGCGGGCATCGATCGCCTGCACTTCACGCGTGCCTTGCGCGCCGATCCGGGACGCGCCGGACTGCTCTACGCCGGCACCGAGCGCGGTGTCTACGTCTCGTTCGACGATGGCGCCCACTGGGAACCGATGCAGCTCGACCTGCCCGTCGTACCGGTGACCGACTTGGCCGTGAAGCGCGGTGATCTGGTCGTCGCGACCCAGGGGCGCGGCTATTGGATCCTGGACGACCTGTCGCCGTTGCATCAATGGGATCCCGCGAGTCATGGCGGTCAGGCCGTGCTGTTCGAACCGCGCGACGCCTATCGCCTGTCCGGCGGAGGTTGGGGCGGCGGCGGCCAGTCCGGCAAGAACCCGCCGAGCGGCATCGTCGTCAACTACCAGATCCCGGACGACCTCGAGGCGGGTACCGAGATTCGCATCGACATCCTGGACGCCGCCGGAGAGTTGGTGATGAGCTTCACGCCCAAGCCTGGCGAGGGGGACGACACGCCGAAGCCGAAGTACGCGGCCGAGGACTTGCGCCAGGTCGACGTCGAGCCCGGCCTGCATCGCTTCGCCTGGAACTTGCGCTACCCCGGCGCCGAATCGTTCGACGACATGATCCTGTGGAACGGAGGCCTGCGTGGTCCGCGCGCCGTGCCCGGTGACTACCAGGTGAAGCTCGTCGTGGGGGAGTCGAGTGCCGTCGTGCCTGCCACCGTGTTGGCCGACCCGCGTACCAGCGCCACACCCGAGGACTTTCAGGCGCAGTTCGACTTCCTGGTCCAGGTGCGCGACGACCTGACGCGCGCCCACAAAGCAATTCGTCAGTTGCGCCGCATGCGTGGCCAGTTGGGCGATCTGCGCGGTCGTGTCGACGACGACGAGGCCAGTGTCAGCGTGGCTGCGCAAGAGCTCGAGGACGCTCTGACCGAGGTCGAGAAAGAGCTCTACCAGACCCAGAACCAAGCACGTCAGGATCCCTTGAACTTCCCGATCCGTTTGACGGACAAGCTCGCGGGCCTGCTCGGCGTCGTCGGTACCGGCGACAACGCCCCGACCGCTCAGTCGCACGCCGTACGCGAGGATCTGACCACACGCATCGAAGCCCAGTTGAAGAGGATGGGCGAGATGCTCGACGAGAAGCTCCCGATCATCAACCGCCTCGCCCGCGAAGCGGACCTGCCGGCCGTGACCTCGGGCGACTGAGTTCGAGCTAGCACGAAACGAACGGAGCGTCCCAGCCAGTGGCTCGGACGCTCCTTTCGTATGGGGACCTGTCGAGCTAGAGGTCCGGGATGGTCAGCGGGAAGAGCGGATTGTCGTCCATTTCCTCGCGCAGGATCTGCTTGGCGCGTTCGATCAGTTCCGGATGGGCTGAGGCGAGGTTGGCCGTTTCACCCGGATCCGAACTCAGGTCAAAGACCTCCCAGGGATCGGGCTTGCCGTTCTGGCGCTTCAGTCCGCGTTGAACGACCTTCCAGTCGTCGATCCGAATCGCGACCTGACCGCCGTACTCGACGAACGTCCAGACCATCGGTTTGCGTTCGGCGAGTGTCCCGATGCCGAGCATCGCGACCTCGATGTTGTCCCCATCGAGGCCCTCGGGGACCTCGGCACCGATGAACTTGCAGAGCGTGGGGAAGAGGTCGGGGAAGTACGTCGCCTGGTCGGTCACGGCGTTGGCGGGCACCTTGCCGGGCCAACGCGCGATCATCGGGACGCGCAATCCGCCCTCGTACACGCTGCCCTTGAAGCCGCGCAGGCCGCCGGTGCTGTGGAAGAAGTCGGAGTCCACGCCGCCGACGCCGAACACCGGGTCGCCACCACTGCCGTGCGTCGTGCCGTTGTCGCTGGTGAACATGACGAGCGTGTCGTCCTCGAGACCGAGCTCTTCGAGCTTGGCGAGGATCGTCCCGACGTGCTCGTCGAGGTCCGTGATCATCGCGGCGTAGCCGGCACGCGGACGCGGATGCGGCGTGTACCCACATTGTCCTCGGTACGGTCGGTCGTCCCACGATTCGGGGTACGCCTCGACGTGCGATCGCGGCGGCTGCATCGCGACGTGCGGTTCGACGAACGGCAGGTACAGGAAGAACGGATCGTGCGCGTGGTCGTCCAGGAACTGCACGGCCTCGGCCAGGATCAGGTCCGGCGCGTAGTTGTCGGCCGACCAGTCGGCGAACGTGATGTCGCCCTCGGGCTGCCTCGCGTGACCGGGAATCGGCGACGTGTTGATCGTGACCTTCTCGGCGTCCGACCACAGGTGCGGCGGATGATAGCTGTGCGCCACGCGCTGGCAGTTGTAGCCGTAGAAGCGATCGAAGCCCTGCGCGTTCGGGTCACCCGTCGAACCGACCGGACCCAAACCCCACTTGCCGAAGGCGCCGGTCACGTAGCCGTTCTGCTGGAACACCTCGGCGATCGTCAGCGCATCGGCGGGGATCGGGTGCTGCCCTTCGACGACCTTGCCATTCGTATCCCGCGCCGGCTGGTTGCCACGGATCGTGACGTGTCCGAGGTGTCGCCCGGTCAGCAGGACGTTGCGACAGGGTGCGCACACGGGCGCACCCGAGTAGCACTGCGTGAAGCGCAAACCCTGGCTCGCCAGTCGATCCAGGTTGGGCGTTCGGATCTTCTGTTGCCCGTAGCAGCCGAGTTCGCCCCAACCCAAGTCGTCGGCCAGGATCAGCACCACGTTGGGTCGTGCCGTCTCAGCGCGGTCGTTCGAGGTCGACCGGCAGGCGGGACTCGAGATCGCCGCGAGCAGAAGGAGGCAGATCAGCAGCATGCGCATGCCGCGGATCCTAACCAGCTCATGGACGACCGGCCACGCCCGCATGACTTGTGAGCGACCTGGCCCGGTTCTCATGGAGCCACCGACTCTGCAGGTTGCAGCAGGAGTCCAGTCGCGACGAAGCCCACGCCGACGCTCGGGGACTAGAGCTTGCGCGGAGGCAGCTGGATCGTGAACTCGGTCTCGCGCTGCACCATCACGTCGTAGGGCTCGGACTGATCCGCGAACGGGACGACGCCCAGACGGTCGAGCAGGTCGAAGCGCGCGGTCACGCAGTTCGCCTGCATCGGTTGCAACGGTTCGTGCCAGACGCTGTACGACCCCAGGTGCCCGTCGCGGCGATGGAACCAACCGATGAACGGATGCGTCAGCGTCGCGAATCCGGTCTCGTAATCCGGGAAGCCTGGGAACTCGGTGGGCGGCTCGTTCGAGACGTCGAGCTCCAGATTGGCCGCAGCCCAGTTGCCCGTCGCATGCATCGCGTAGCGCGCATAGCTGTTCGGCCCGGACGGTTCGCAGTCGAACCGGATACGTCCCGGGTGCCACGGCAATTTCCACACGTGGCGCGGAACGTACACGGACAGCGAATCCAAGCACGTGCCGAAGAACCACACCCCGCGTTGTCCCGTCTCGCGATCGATGACGTACACGCGATAGTTCGTTTGGCCGAACGTGAATTCCGGCCAGGGCATTCTTGCGAACCTGAAGTCGCGGTCGAGGAACGGGACGACCGAGATCAACCCCGAGGGCCCACGTCCCGGTACGTCGATCGTCTCGAGTTCGAAGCGTGGATCGATGTGCGGGCGCACCGCGCTCGGATCTGCCGCGTACGTGACGATCGCGAAGTGCGCCAGCGTCGTCACGACCGTCATGGGCCGGTGGGGCGGGCGGGGCGTGTGTACGTCTCGAAGGCTGCGAACGGGGATCGTCATGGGACGAGCATCCTAGCGCGGCCGGCCTCGCCGAACGGACGGGCGGGGACAAGACGGATCGAGTCTGCACGCGGTGGCTCTCCTACGGGTTCCCAGGGGTCGAGGCTCATGAGAAGAGGCTCCCTGAGAAGAGGCTCAGTGCGGGTGCGCCATGGACTGGAAGCCGCACGCCGGAAGCGTCGCTGGGGGGGGCGGAAGTCGTGCACGGGTCCCAGGTCTGGGGCTCGGAACCGGCCCAGCGCCCGCCAGGGATGCCCACGGCCACTGCACCGCCCGTTCCCAACGTGTGGACCGGGGATCCCAACACTTCGGTAAGGACCCCCTGCCCACCTGCAAGATCCCAGTCATCTGAGCTAGGCTCTGGGTACGTTCGAACCTCGAACCTCTCAGCAGAGAAGACCCCAACTATCATGAAAGCCAACTGGATACCGCTCGTCCTGGCCAGCCTGATCGCGACTCCCGTCGCCATCGGCTTCCAAGACGACACGCCCATCGAAAAGCCGCAGCCGGACGACAAGAAGCCGAAGACCCTCAAGGTCGGCTCCACCGTCCCCGCGGATCTCAAGCTCATGTCGATCGACGGCACGGAGGTCTCGTTCAAGAGCCTGCGTGACAAGGTCGTCATCCTCCACTTCTGGTCCGACAGCTGTCCGGCCGAGCGCCACGCTGATCCGATCTTCAAGCAGATGGATGAGCGCTACGCGAAGAACAAGGACGTTGTCCTGGTCGGCATCGCGTCGAACCAAGGAGAGCTCGGCGAGAAGCCCGGCCCCAAGGACAAGTACGAGGACTTCTACACGAACCTGCGCAAGAAGCGTAAGTCCGTGGGGTGGACCCACGACTTGCTCGTCGACCACGGCAACACGGTCAGCACGCTGTTCGCCGCCAAGTCGACCCCGCATTGCTTCGTCATCGACAAGAAGGGCATCATCCAGTACGAGGGCGCGCTCGACGACGACCCCCGTGGCAAGAAGGGCGAGGACGCCACGAACTATTGTGACGTCGCGACCGCCGCGATCCTGAAAGGCGAGGCCGTCAAGGTCTCCTCCACCAAGCCGTATGGCTGACGCATCAAGACGAAGTGATTTTGCCGTGAGCAAGATCCACTCCATCTTCCTGCTATTAGCACTCTCGTGCTTCGCGCCCTTGGCCTGTCAACAGGCCGAGGGCGCGACTGTCCAAGTCGTGGACCTCGAGGGTTTGAAGGCCGCTATCCCTGCGCACAACGACCAGGGAATGCTGCTGAACTTCTGGGCCATCTGGTGTGGCCCGTGCGTGGCCGAGCTGCCCGAGCTGCTCGAGGTCGCCCATGAGTTCGAAGGCCAAGGTGGCCGCGTACTCGGTGTGAGCTACGACCTGATGGTGCCGGGTTCCGACCCCGCGACCATCGAAACGACGGTGCGTGAGTTCCTGGAGGGTCGTGGTCATCACTTCCCGACGGTGATCTACGACGCCGACGACTACGACGCGATCGACGCCCATTTCGACCTGCCGGGTCCGGTGCCGATCACCCTCGCGATCGACAAGGACGGCAACATCGTCGATCGCCAGAACGGGTCGGCCAGCAAGGCGCGGTTCCAAGAGATGATGCGCAAGGCCCTCGGCCAGTAGCTGCATCCGAACCGATGAACGGCGGGCGGCGCCTCCAGGTGGAGGCGCCGCCCGCTTGGCTTGCCAGCGCAAGGTCCCGGCTCAGAGCCGGGTCACACGACTACTCGAACTCGACGCAAAGGGTCGTCGTGAAGTTCGCGGACGCGCCATCGCGGAACCACGCTTGGAAGTAGATCGTCTCACCCGGCGTGATCACCTGCATCTGCGGCAGGTTGTTCAGGTCCGGCGTGAACGAGAGCGTACCGCCCGCGCCCGAGTTGATGATGTTGTTCGCGAAGCGGTACTGAGGGCTACCGAGGCAGATGAACCCCGAGGCCACCGGCAGGTTCGTCGTCGAACGCGACATGAGGTAGAAACCGAACTCGCTCGCGGGCAGGCCTATGGCGAAGAGGTCCAGGTCGTTGTCGACCACGCGGTTGCTGCCCGTGGCGGTCAGGGTCGCGATGTCGAAGGTCGAGTTGGGCAGGGTGAGGCAGTTCGTGTCGGGCGCGCCGACCGAGTACTCGATGGCACCCATGTCGATCAGGGCGCCTGTGCCGACGCCCGTGTCGGGCACGCTCGGAGCATCGACGATGCGTGCCGTGCGGTCGTGGTCCAGGTCGATGCCGGGCTGGGCCTGGCTGTTGCTGCCCGCGTCGATTGCGGGCGAGGTGGACGCGAGGCGGAAGTCGAAGCCGGCCAGGTCGACGAACTCGGGGTCCGTCGAGAGGTTGCCGACGCCGGCGAGCCCACCCTCGATCAGCGAGTAGGTGACGGTCGTCCCTGACACTTGGTTGACGCCGTTCTGGCCGGAGCTGCCCTGGTTGTCCCAGAACACGCAGTTGGCGACCGTGACGTTGGAGCCCGCGTCGACCAGGCCGCCAGCTACGTGCGTGTTGGCGATGTTGCCGACCACGGTGTTGTTGCGGAACGTCGTGGAGCCGCCGCTGCCGACCCACACCGCACCGCCGCCGCTGCCGCCCGTCGCACGGTTGCCGCGGAAGACGCAGTTGGTGACCACGGCGCCGTTCGTGTTGAAGATCTCCAATGCACCGGCCCGCGAGGCTTGGTTGCCGATGAACGTGCACCGGTCGAATCGGATCCCGGTGCCACCGTTGATGTCGAAGGCTCCTCCGAAGGAGCCGCCGAAGTTGTCCTCGAAGATCACATCCGTGAAAGTCGGACTTCCATTGATGTAGGCCGCGCCTCCCCCGAACGTGCAGCGGTTGGACAGGAAATGGCAGTTGCGGATCGTGGGCGACGTGCTGCCGAGGCAGATGATTCCGCCCCCGCGATCGCTGTTCGTGCCACCATTGGCGTTGCCGCCCGTGACCGTGAAGCCGTCCAGCACGGCGGTCGCGTTGGAGTTCAGACCGTTGACGACGTGGTAGCTGTTGTCGGTGATCGTGCCGAGGCCGTCGTTCTCGTTCAGGTCCGCGCTGAGGATCGTCGGCGCATCACCCAAAGGCAGGCGCTCGGACGGGTCGGATTCGGTACCGACGAAACCACCGTACAGCTCGACACCCGTTTTCAGGTTGAAGGCCAGCGAGCGGCTGGTGCCGGTCGTCGGGTAGTACGTGCCTTCCTTGACGAAGATCTGATCGCCGCTCACCGACTGGAGCAGCGCCAGGCGGACGCCGTCATCGGTCTGCAGGGCGTCGGCCCAGCTGGAGCCGTCGTTGAGGCCGGTCGTGAGGCCCTCGTCGACATAGATGGTGGACTGGGCGAACGTGGTCGAGACGAACGCGGCGCCGGCCAGGAATGTGGCGACGCAACGCGGGGAGCGGAACTGCATGGAAGCTTCGTGGAGATATGTCGAACGGGGGATCGCGGTCCGTGGAGAGCTGCGTCTACAGCGAGCTCCGGAGCGGGTTCCAGGAGTCCGGACCGCGTGTGCCAGTCCTGCAGGTTAGTCGATGGACGCTGCGAGTCGGGACTTGTGTCGGACATTGGGCTGCACGGGTCGCGACCTTGCCCCAATGTGAGTCCGGATGGCACCGGACGGGACAGGATCGGCCGGTGCTCCGATCCCGTCGGCATTCATCGAGCCAAGTCGTTGGGACGGCGGGAGTTGGGTTCGGCTCCTCAGTACGCGCGCGCGAGAGGCGTGCGTCGTGCTCGAGGAACGGGCAACTTGGCCCTGCACCCAACCCCGACCATTCCCATGACGCGCACCGCCAACCAGGACTTCTACAAGACGCTCGCCGTCCTCTACGACCAGCCCGACCACGTTCAGCTGGCGTCGCGATTCGCCGAACACGTCGCGCGCCACCTGACCGATGTGGGGGGCGATCACGTGCTGGATCTGGGTTGCGGGACGGGCGTCCTGGCCGAGATCCTGGCCGAGCGCGGCTTGCGAGTGACCGGCGTGGACCTGGCCGATGAGATGCTCGTGATCGCACGACGCAGATGTCGTGCGCGACGTTCCAGCATCGACTTCCTGCAAGGTGATGTGCTGAAGGACCGTTTCGCGGGACCCTATCCCGTCGTCTCCGCCAGCGGTGAGATCGTCAATCACCTGGAGACCGAGCGCAAGGTAGCCCGCTATTTCGCGAACGTGTTCCGTCACGTGCAGCCGGGTGGCGTGTTCGTGTTCGACGCGATCCAGCGGGCAACCTTCGAGAACAACTGGGATGATCGCAGCTACTACCTGTCGGGTGAAACCGGCGACATCGTCCAGGAGTGTTCGTGGGACGCGGAGCGCAACGTCGGCACGGTCGAGATGACTGGCTACGTGAAGCAGGCTCGCGGCGCCTACGAAAAGGTCGGCATCACGCTCGAGGAGTACTGCCACGATGCGCCGTTCCTGAAGTCCGCGTTGCGAGCCGCGGGGTTCACCCGCGTGAAGCGCACCCCCTGGTGTCCTTGGACCGATGGATTCCAGGATCACGACCTGTGGACCGCCGTGCGGCCGGCCTGACCATGAAGAAGCTGCGCGTGCTGCTGTTGACCCACGGGCCCCTGCGTTCGAAGGAACAGGAGGGGCGCAAGGTCTTCGTCGGCAAGGAACGCAAGACCGAGAACGACGTGCTGGGCGCGCTCGAGCGCCTGGGGCACGTCATCGACGTCCTGGCGCTCGAGGATTCGCTGGATCCCTTGGCCGATCAGGTCGCCGCGTCGCGCCCCGACGTCGTCTTCAACCTGCTGATGAAGTTCAAGGACGACCCGGCGCACGAACCGAACGTCGCTTCGTACCTGGAACTCTGCGGTGTGCCGTACACCGGTTGCAGCGCGACCGGCATCACGCTGGCGCGGGACAAGGCGTTGTCCAAACAGGTGCTCGATTGGCACGGGATCCCGACGCCGCCCTGGCGCCTGTTCCGGCGTGGCGCCAAGTCGATCGGCGCGGACTTTGCATTCCCGATGTTGGTCAAACCATCCGATGCATCGGGTTCGGTCGGCATCGTCAAGGACTCGCGCGTGTACGACGAGGCGGAGCTCGCAGCGCGTGTCGCGTTCCTCCACGAAACGCACGGTTGCGACGTGATCGTCGAGCCCTTCCTGACCGGCCGCGAGTTCACCGTCGCCGTCCTGGGCAACAAACGACTCGTCGCATGGCCCGTCCGCGAACGCGTGTTCGGCGCGGATGCGGTCGTACCCTTCATGACCGAGAAGATGAAGTGGGACGAGGACTACCAAGCGCGCAACTCGGTCCGTAGCCGCGACGCCGACCTGGAACCGGTCCGCGCGTCGCGTCTGCAGAAGCTGGCGCGGGACGCCTGCCGCGCGCTCGGGCTGCGTGGATTCGCGCGCGTCGACATTCGCATGGACGGCGACGGCCATCCGTTCGTGCTCGAGGTGAACCCGAATCCCGAACTCGACTTCGACGAGGACTTCGTCCACGCCGGACTGGCCTTGGGGCTACAGCCGGACGACACGATCCAGAAGATCGTGCAACTGGCTCTCTAGCGGCCGCGCACCTTGACCCGTGCCTCGGCCACGGGCAGAAACGTTCGGTCGAAGCGCTCGACGAACGTCTCCAGCAGAACGCGTCGGTCGGGCTCGATCTTCACGCGCTTCTTGCGCGAGCCGTCGCGGATCGTGAACGGGCCCTTCTCGGTCAGCCAGTGCGCGGGCAGCAGCAGGTGGACTTGCGTGGCCTGCTTGGCGTCGAGTTGGATCGAGCCGGGTTCCAGGAATGTGGCTGCGACGCGCGCCGTGATGTTCTCGGAATGATCGATGACCATCACGCGCACTTCGTTCTGATCCGGCGTCACTCCGCGTCGGACCCGGATCGTCGGCTCGAAGGTCTCTTCGACCTCCTTCGTGAACCCTCCGATCGACAGCCAGCGATTCTGGTTCTCGTCCTCCCGCGCGCTCCGGCGTACGAGAGATTCGGGCCAGGGTTCGCGCGTGTGCTGACCGAACCAAGCGGCCCAGTCCTGGCCGCCGTGGACGTTGAAACTGTGCCCCGCGTCCGGCACGACCACGAGGTCCGCCGTTGCGATGCCGCGCGCGGCGATGCGCGCGAAGAACGTCTGGAGGCTCCAGACCAGATCCGCCTCGTCCCGAGCGCCCACCATCGCGCGGAGAGGAAGGTCGGTGAGGTTGTCGAGGTAGCGCATGTTGTTGCGTCCCCGCGCCGGGTCGAACCGCGCGCCGCCCGCTTGTGGAGCCGCGGCCGCGAAGACACCCGGGAAGCGCAGCGCCAGGTCGAACGTCAGGTGTCCTCCACGGCTGTAGCCCGTCAACCAGATGCGGTTCTCGTCGATGTTGTAGTTGCGGCGCGTCCAGCGGATCGCCTCGAGCACCGCGCGACGTTCCCGCGGTGTTCCGCGAAAGCCCTCGTTGGGCCCGAACTCGGAAGGCGCGAGCAGGATCGCTCCCAGCTCGTCGGCCACCGACTGCCACATGCCCGCCATCTGGAGCCCCGATCCTCCTGCGCCATGCAACGCGACCAGCAACGGGGCGGGTGTGTCGAGCGTGACGGATCGAGGAACGTGGAGGACCAGCTCGGAGGCCTCGAGTTCGCCTTCGACGTGGAGGTCCGCCATGACGATGCGTTGGCCGTGACCCAACTCGTCCACGCCGGGCATGAACTCCGCTGCGGCGGCGAGCCAAGCGTCCAGATCGATCGTGTCACGCTTCATCAACACGTCGACAGCGTCTTGGCGCTCGTCGGGCGTCGGCAGGTCGACCGCCCAAGCGAGCAGCGTCGAAGGATCGTCGGACACCGGCGCGTCCTGTCCTGCGAGCAAGACACACGTTGCGAACCAGAGGTGAGGGCTCATGTCACCGATCCTAGGCTCCGCGGCCGGACTCGTTTCGTAGGCGTTGTGGCATTTCGCGTGCGAGACGCCGCACGGGTTGCAGCTAGCGACTTGGAGCGCGGATTCGGGGTCGATCGCGCGTACGTGACGCCTCACGACTCGGCCCCGGACCCGCTCCGATCAAGGGCCCAACGCTGGCAGGAACGGCAGCAGAACCGCCGGTGGCCAGAACCGCACCCCGATCGGGAACTGCAGGACGTGCAGTTGGACCCCTTCGCGGATGCCGATCTCCGCACCCAAGATCGGCGTTTCCAGCTCGATGCCGGAGCCGCTGCCCGTACGTCCCAAGTGGAACAGCGCGTAGTCGCGGCCGATGGCGTTGGGGCTCAGTTGGGTCGTGAACGCGGGAGACGCGCGCAGTACGCGCTCGGCGAACGTGTTCGAGTTGGGGCCGGGAAAGGCCCGGTAGCTGCCATCGGTCCAGAAACGTTCGGGTTCCAACAGGACCGCGATCGCAGCCTGCGCGCGCGAACCGGTCAGGACGTCCACGACGCGAACCTGGCGATCCCAACGGCGATCGTCCGCAGCATCGTCGGTCTCGATCTCCCAATGCCCGATGTCGTAGGTGCGCGTCGGGATGCCCAAGCGCCACCACCGACCATCGACGCGATACTCGAAGAACGTGTGCGCCGCGAAGTGCGTGTACCAGGGTTGGCGATCGGGGATGTTGAGTTCCTTGACCAATACGACGGGTCCCTCGGGAAGTTCGGGAACCACATCGGATGGCAAAGTCACGCGGCAGGCGCTCGCACCGAACAGGACGGTGATGAGGAGCAAGGTCCTCATGCGTCGTTCAGCAGGCCGGCTCGGCGCAGCGCCGCACGCGCCGTGTCCAGGTCCACCCAACCGCGCGTCAGGACTCGGCCGTGCGTTCCGTCGAAGGTTGCCAGCGTCGGATAACCGCGGATGCCCAACGACTCACGCAAAGCGAAGTCGGCCTCGAGGAGCGCGTGCGTCGCAGGGTCGTCGATCTGGTCCGGGTCGACGTCGAACTCGGCGGCGATCTGGGCCAGCGTCGTCGGGTCGGAAGGATCCCGAGCTTCGAGGTAGTAGGCCCTCTGGATCGCGTGAAACACCTCGCGCCCACGGTCGCTGGCAGCCAGCACGAGGCGACACGCGGGCCACGTCGAGCGTCGTGGCGAACAGCGCTCCCAGAAGTCGTGCTGGAACGTCGCGCCCGTGCGTGCCGCGACCGCGCGCCACGCATCTTGCACATAGGACTTCGTCGCCGCATCCATCGGAGCATCGCTGTCCGGCGCGAGACCGCCCATGACGTAGGTCAAGCGGACGTCGTCGCGCAACTCGGACTCGAGGGTGTTCAGGACTTCGGTGAAGCCCCAACACCACGAGCACATCGGGTCGGCCACGTACAGCAGTTGCGTCGGAGGGACCTTGGTGGGGGAGTTCATCGTGGCTGCGCGGATTCGCCTCAGCGACCTTGTTCGCCGGAGGCCTCGATCGCCTCCGCATGCGTCGGGCCCTTCACGTGACGATCGAACCAGTCGATCATCTCGGCGAGCGCGTGCAGGACGGACTCGCGCGCGCGATACCCGTGACTCTCCTCGGGCAGCATGACCAGGCGGGCCGTCCCACCGTTGCCCTTGATCGCGTGGTACATGCGCTCGGACTGGATCGGGTAGGTGCCCGCGTTGTTGTCCTTGGCGCCGTGGATCATCAGCAACGGCTCGTTGATCTTGTCCGCATGGAAGAACGGCGAGATCGCCGCGTAGGCGTTCGGTGCTTCCCACAGCGTGCGTCGTTCGGACTGGAATCCGAACGGCGTCAACGTGCGGTTGTACGCACCGCTGCGCGCCAATCCAGCGCTGAACAGGTCGCAGTGCGCCAGCAGATTGGCCGTCATGAACGCGCCGTAGCTGTGACCTCCGACGCCGACCCGCGTGTCGTCGGCGACGCCCATTTCGACGGCCTTGTCGATCGCCGCCTGGGCCGCGGACACGATCTGAACGATGAACGTGTCGTTCATCGTCTCGGCGTCGCCGATGATGGGCATCGTGGCGCCGTCCATGATCGCGTAGCCCTGCGTCAGGAAGAACAGGTGGGACGAGCCGCCGATGCGTGTGAAGCGCGACGGCGAACCGCTGACCTGGCCTGCGGTGGAGGGATCGTTGAACTCGCGCGGATAGGCCCACACCACCAAGGGCAACTCCTGTCCTTCCTGATGGTCCGCAGGGAGGTAGAGCGTGGCCGACAGCGGGACGCCGTCAGCGCGCTCGTACTTCACCAGTTGCTTCGTGATGCCACGCAGCTGCGGCGTCGGATCGACGAACTGCGTCAGCTGGTCCCAAGTGCCGGGATTGCGCAGGTCACGCTGGAAGTAGTTGGGCGGTTGGTTCTTGGACTCGTGGCGGGTCAGGAATCGCAGCACGTCGCCGTCCTCCTCGACCTCGAGCAGCGCGACCGCATTCTCGTACGAACCCAACTTGCAGCGCCACAGACGTTCGACCTCGAGCGTCTTCAGGTTCTGGCGATCGAGGAACGGCAGTTGACCGTCGGGCGAGTCGCCTGCGCCGGTGCGATACACCCAATCGCCCTCCTGGCGGACCACCAATCGGCCGGACGGATCCGCTTCCATGACGAACGATCCCGGATTGCCGTAGCGGTCCTGGACCGAGCGATCATCGAGCACGATCGGGTCGACCTTTGGCGTGCCCAGGTCGTGCAACGTCGTGCGTGTCCAGCGCCGATCGCGGTCGTACTCGGACGCCAGCACGAGGTCGGGGTCGGACATCCAGGTCAAACCGAAGGAGCGATGTTCGGTCGCGAACATGGCCCGCGGCTCTCCTCCGATCGGCGCCAACCACCATTCGTCGCGCAGGGGCGCATCGACCTTGGGATCACCGCCGTCGAGCGCTTGGACCCACACGAGCGTCGAGAACGCACCGGCTCGCCATTGGAAGCTGCGGGGTCCGGTGGCCACGCCGCCGAGGGGGATGCCTTCGGCCATCGGGATCTCGGCCATGACCACACGTTCGTCGGTCGCGACGTTCCAGACCTCGACCGAGCGCGGGAAGCTGCGGTACGACATCAAGTACGAGAACGGCCGCTGCATGCGCGAGACCAGCAGGTACTCGCCGTTCGGGGAAGGCGAGGCGTCCAGGATCATGCCGGCCGGACCGATCTCCTTGGCCCTGTCACCGTCGACGCCCAGGATCTCGAGCTGGCTCGTTGAGAGGTGCTGAAAGAGCGCTTCGTCGTAAGGCGTGGACAAGAGGTCCTGGTACGTCCGTACCGGAGAGCGATCGCCCGCGGTCTCTTGCATGGCCGGTCCTGTCGGCACGCGTGATAGGACGGGCGCAGGTTCACGGTCCGACGGAATCACGTGCGCGAGGATCGACTTGCCGTCGGGCATCCAGCTCCAGCCTCCGTCGTGCACCGCGTTCAAGCCGGACGTGAGTTCGCGCGCTTCACCGCTGGTCGCATCGCAGACCCACAGCGAGATGTCCGTGTCCTCGACGATCGTGAAGCCGAAGTGCTGGCTCGTGTGCGACCAGTTCGGGCTCGAGATCCTTGCGCCCTCGGGCAACTCGATGCGCTTTGGCGTTCCGCCGAGGACCTGGCGCAGCTGCAGACCCGTGTTGAGCCCCAAGGTTTGGCGTCCGTTGTTGCGCGCGTCGATCCGCAGCCCGGCCAGGCCGACCCACGGCCGCGAGACTTCCTCGATCGAGGGCATCGCCGAGCGGTCGATCAACACCATGTACTTGTGATCGGGGCTGATGCTGACCGCGGGCGTCGGCGCCGCGTCCACGATGTCGACGACGTCCTGCGGAGGCAGCCGATAACCACCGTCCTGGGCGAGAGGCGTGGCGGCGACGAGAAGAACGAGTGCGTGCAACATGGCAGGACCTCCGAAGATCGGGGGGAACGGGCGACACCCGATCCTACCCGCTCTGCGGAGGTCCCAAGCCAAACCTACGTTCGGCCTGCTGCTGGGCGTGGCCCAGGCGTCACTCGAACGTCAACTCGATCGCGTCCGAGAAGTTCGACAAAGGGCCGCTGGAGAAGTCTCGGTGCCAGGCCTGGAAGTTCCAGCTCTCGCCGATCAGGGCCGCGACGGGCGGGTTGACCGGGATGCTTGCAAAATCGACCATCAAAGAGATCGTTCCCGTCGGACCGGAACTCATGACCTGGGACATGTAGCGTCCGATGTCGTCCGCCAAACACAGGTGACCCATGGAGCCTCCGGGGTTGGCCGTGAAGCCCTGGGTGCGACTGACGAGGAAGAAACCGAACTGGTTCGGAGGCAGTTGCGTCGCGATCAGGATCAAACCTTGATCGATGATCACGGACGAACCGATCGCGTCGATGCGACTGGACATGCCCGTCGTGTTGAAGGGGGCCGGGCTGCAGTAGCGCGTGCCCAGCGAAGGCGGTTCGCAGGTGATGTCGGTGATCCGCAGGTCGTCGATCGCGGCTTCGACGATCGAGCCGCTGCCGTTGTCCTCGGCGATGAACCGCAACTGGATGTTCGCGGTCGGCGCGACGATGCTGTCGACGACGAAGTCGTGATAGAGCCAGCCACCCGTCGTTCCCGTGCCGGTCGGGCCCACCGTCTCGACGGGGAACCAGAGCGAACCGTTGTTCGTGATCTCGACGCGCAGCGTGTCGTCGACGCTCGCATTGCCGTCGTTCGAGAACCAGCGCCAGTAGCCGATCTTCGGCGCGGTGTATGACGACATGTCGTAGACCGGCGAGAACAAGGTGGTCGAGCCGTTGTCGACGTCGTTCTCACCCAGAGCTCCGCCGGTGCCCTGGCCCGTGAACCAGCACATGCTGCCCATCGTCGTGTGGTCGTCCGCGGGTTCCGACGCCGTTCCCAGGGGATCGCCCAGGACCCAGATGCCGGTGGTCGCGTCGTCGGTGACCGCACCGACCGTCCAGCCGTCGACGGCTTCCATGGACTGCGTCAACGCGAGGTTGGAGCCCAGCGAAATCAGGCTGGTGTAGCGTTCGGTCGGGGCGCCGAACGGATCGGCGTAGACCTGGCCGGAGGAACCCTCCGCCGTGACCCACCACTCGATCGTCGAACCGCAGGTCATGACCGGGAAGTCCACGCTCCAGGTGGAGCCGAAGAGCTGGGTCAACGGATAGGTTTGCACGCTGTTTCCGTCGTCGATGTGCAGCTCGGGCGTGATCGTGTTCAGGAGGCCGACGCCCGATTCTGCAATCGTCACGTTCATCGTGTCACCGGCGGGATCGATCGTGGTCGGGGCCGGACCGTCGACGGTGATCTCGACCTCGGGGTCCCCTAGGCGGAACAGGAACAATCCGCTCTCGAAGTCGCTGCCGATGATCGTGCCGCTCGGCAGGTAGGGATAGCAGCTCCACAGGCCGTTGAACGTGGCCCCGTCGTGGGGGCTGAACGTGTCGAAGTGGGCGATCTCGGTCGGGTTCAACGGGTTCGACGCGTAGTCGAACACGCGCAAGCCCGTCGTGTAGTTCGCGGCGTAGATCAGCCCGCCGTGCGTATACAGGTTGTGCGTGATCGCGACCTTGCCGTTGTCGAACGGGCTCACGTAGAACGCGTTGTCCACGTCCGACACGTCGATCACGTACGTCGTGCTGGGCAGGCTGCCGTCCTCGTCGAGCTCGTCGCCCATGTAGAAGTACTGGCGGTCCTCGCTGAGCCAACCCTGGTGCGAGTAGACGCCGCCGGGCCAGTAGACCTGGCTGACGACCTGGATGTTGGCCTTGTTCGTGACGTCCAGGATCGTCAGACCCGTGTCGTCGTAACCGCCGTTGAAGCCAGAACAGAGGAAGGCGATCTCGCGTCCCGCGTGCGGGCCGGTCGTGTAGCTGACGATCTGGGCGTCGTGGCAGTAGCGCGTGCTCCACGTCGTGACGTAGGTCGGCGCGGCCGGGTTGGCGTTCAGGTCGTAGATGCGAATGCCATGGCCGTTGCCGCCACACAGGTACAGGTAGCCGGAGTCCTCGTTGATCGCGACGTTGTGCGAGTCGGACGAACCGATGCCGGGGATCGTGCTGACCAGCGACACGGAACCGCTGTCGGCGTTGACCAAGCTGATGACCTGGATGTCGTCGCCCGATTCACTGACGCTGTAGCAGTACTCGCCGTAGACCTTCGCATCGCGCCACAGGCTGTTCGTGCCGGACACGTAGCCGATCGAAACCGGCGCGGTCGGAACGGTGATGTCGTAGAAGGCGGTGCCGAGCCGCGTTCCCATGATGGCGTACTCGCGCCCGCTCGGACTGACGTAACCCCAGCAGTCGTTCCCCGTGCTCGCGTTGTCGATCTGGTTCAAGGGAACCCACGACAGCAACTGCATGTTGTTGGCGTCGAAGCCCAGATTGCCGACGCTTCCGGACGGAAGGGGGGCGGCGTTCCTGTAGCCCGGACCGTTGTTGGGCGGGAGGCGATGCAGGACCTTCAGGTCGTCCTCGTGCGCGAGAAGCGGTGACGCGAGTGCGCAACCGAACAGCGCGAGGGCTCCGAGGTGGAGAACCTTCGACATGGGAAGTTGGAGATGGGGTGTGCCGGGAGAGCAGCGAGAGCGTGGATTCGATGGTACTCCTCGCTTCCCGCTCTGGATGTGACTGCGGCGTGTCCAAAGACGGACGAGGTCGTGTGACCGCAGTCACGACCTTCCAGTCCCACTCCGGGACGGTTCTAGTCGGACAGCGACGGACCGGCCGGGGGCACGAGCAGGGAGGGGTCGAGTGCGGTGCCCTCGAGGCTGCCCAGGAAGGCGTGCAGGTCGGAGAGCTCCGATGGACTCAGACGCAAGGGCGCGAGGACTTGTTCCTGGTGATGGCTGGTGACCGAAGCACCTTCCCGCGTGTCGTAGAAGTGCAGCACCGCGTCCAGGTCCTCGAACTGTCCTTGATGCATGAACGGAGCGCGGCCGGCGAGGTTGCGCAAGCTCGGCGTCTTGAACGCGCCGAAGGAGTCGGAGGACTTCACCAGGTGCTGCACGCGATTCGCCGTCGTGCCGTTCCGATCGTCGCTGTAGATCCCCGACGCCTTGAACTCGCTGCTCTGGACGTGAGCGATGCCCTGGAAGCGGCCCGGATCGTCACGGCGACCCTCGGGATGGGGCGGCGCCGCGGTGTTGTGGAATTCGGAGTCGGTGAAGTTGGGGCCCATGTGACACTGCGTGCAGTTCGCGCGGGTCAGGAACAGATGCAGGCCACGTTGTTCGCTGTCGGACAGGGCCTCGATACCGTCCGACCTGTTCGAGGCCAACGCAGCAGCGAACTGATCGAAGCGCGAGTTCCCGCGCACGAGCAGGCGTTCGAACGCGGCGATGGACTTGCCGACGTTGACGAAGACCTCGTCGCTGGCCGTCGCGCCCGATTCGTCCGGCAACGGGCCGAAGGTGGTCTCGTACGCGCGTTTCAAGTCCGGGTCGTCGTGGAACAGGTCCGCGATCAGGTCGCGGTGGCCGCCCAGTTCGAGCGGGTTCTCGAGCGGGCCGAGCGCCTGCATCCACAGGCTGTCCGCGCGCCCACCCCACCCGAACCAGCGACCGTAGGCGACGTTGATCAGCGACGGAGCGTGCCGCTCGCCCAGTCCCATGCCCTTGGCGAGCGATTTCGGATCACTGAATGCATGCGTCGGAACGTGGCACGTAGCGCACGACACCTGGCCGTCCAGCGAGAGGCGCTCGTCGAAGAACAGCCAATGGCCCAAGCGCGCCGCATTCGGATCGTCGGCGAAGCGATTCGTCGGGTCCGGCGGGACGTCGCCCAACGGCGACAGGCGACCCAGTTGCTTGCGCTCGGCGTCTCCGAACTCGACGGCGGTCCCGGGAGCATCCTGGCAACCCATCAAGGCGCTGAGCAACGCGATGCCGAGGATGGACTTCAATCCAAGGTCCATGCGACTTGAGCGCGTTCGGTGACCGCACCTCGGCGGACGTCGACATAGACCTCCCAGCGGCCGCTCATGTGGAACAGCATCGGCCCGGCAACGTACTCCGAGCCTTCGCGGCGCACGCTCGGGAACACCGTCATGCCATGCCCATGCTCGGGCATGTCCGCGTCCACGCTGACGTCCTCGACCTCGACGTCGAGCGCTCGACCTTCCATGTCGAGCAGCTGGAAGCGCACTTCGAACTCCGCGTTCAGAGGCATGACGGCGGGCGTGTGTCGGACCGAAAGCACGAAGTTCGCGGCATTCGAGTCCTGCTCGACCACGGCGCTGGCGTCGAGGGCCTCCGCTCCACCGCAAGCAGAGAGCAGGAGGAGGATCAGGGCGTGCGGCTTCATTCGACGTAGCTCTCGGGAGGATAGCGCTTCGGATCTCGCGCGATCTGAGCGTACGGCCGGGAGCCGAACGCGTGGACGTATTCCAGCGCTTGCGTGAGCAGGAACCCGCGATGGTTGGCGTGGTCGTTGACGATCAACCGGCCTTCGGCGTCGAGCGACAGCGCGCGAGGCTTGCGGAACTGGTTCGGACCGAGTCCCGACGAGCCGACGCGGACGACCTCGTTGCCCTCGGCGTCGACGCGGATCACGGCGTCCGCGCCGGCATCCGATACGTACATCGAGCCGTCTTCGAGCAGGACGACACCGTGCGCTCGATCCAATCGACCTTCGCCCAGTCCGCGAGTGGTCGCACCCAGTTCTGAGGTCGTCGTCGAGAAACCCAGGACCTGGCCCGCTTGCGCATCCGTCACCCACAGCATGCCACCCGGACCCATCGCCATGGAGCGTGGGTCGTGGAAGGTGTCGGGTCGCAGTGTGCGTGTGGGGTTCCAATCCGCATCGAGTTCGATGACTGTGCGATTGGCAGCATCCAGGATGTACGTGCGCTCTCCTTCGCGCAGCACTCCGATCGGCGAGATCGGCCATCGCAGGTCCTTCAGGACCGAGGCCTCGGCCTGCGTGCGCTGCAGTCGCTCGAAGTCCAATCGCCTGGCAGCGCGCGCGACGCCCCGGTGCTGTCCGATCGGTGCATCGGGGTCGATCTCCAGTTGCACCTCTTCGAGGATGCGCAGGCCCGGGTCGCACACCAGCACTGAGCGTGCCGCGATGTCGACATCCACCGCGCTGGGGCGGCGGTAGCGCAACAGCCCGCTCCCCCGACCGCCGAACGTCGTGATCCGGATCGGCTCCTTGCCGAGCCGGGTGTCGTACAGGTGTACGCGACCCGATTCGGGTTCGGTCGCCACCATCCACGTGCCATCCGCATCCAGGTCGAACCCGTGGTGGGGGCTCGGTTTCCCGTCGTTGGGTCGCAGGGGGTCCTCGGTCGGCTCGGCTCCGGACGCGCGGCCGAAGACCTGGACGCGATCGTCCAATGGCTCGGCGATCGCCATGCGCGAACCGTCCTTCGAGATCGCGATCGCGGAAGGGTAGTGCAGCTTGCCCTTGCCCTCGCGTGGAACGATCGCGTGCAAGCCGAACGTGTACGCGCGCTCGCCCTCGAGCGTGAAGACCTGAACACGATGGTTGGCCGTGTCCGCCACGAACACGCGGTCGTTCCAGACGTCGATACCGTGCGGGTCCGCCAGCAATCCGGGGAAGGCGCCCCACGCACCGAATCCGCGCAAGTGGTTGCCTTCCTCGTCGTAGACCTCGACGCGGGACGTGTCGGCATCGATGACGTACAGCTCGTTCGCGCGGCTCCAGGCCACGTCCATCGGACGCGACAGTTGTTCGTGACCGATCGCCTCCGATTCCCCATCGCTCGTGAGCCAAACGTGTCCGGCGAGCGGGTCGGCCACCGCCAGAACGTGCGCGGAGGTTGCGAGGCCGCCACCGCTGCAGAGCATGTCCTGCTCGGGTCCAACGGGAACGGGGCTCTCTCCGCGAAGGTCAGCTTCGGTCACCGTGCGCCCGCTTCCGCTCACAACAAGGACGTGACGATCGACGGTGATCCCGGACGCGTCCGCCCAACCGGAGGGCTGGGACAAGTCTTGGACCTCGTCGCCTTCCGAGGTGAATCGGCGCACGGTCCGACCCGCCACCCACAGATCGCCCGACGGATCGAACGCGACGGCGGTCGGATCGGACACGCCATGGATCGTGAACAGGTGTCGGCCGAGGTGGGTCGCCTCATCCGCAGGTTCGTCTTGAGTCGAAGCAGGACCGAACGAAGCAGCCGTCAGCCCAAGGACGAGGAAGAGCGCACGCATGCACGTCTTCTACCATTCGCGTTCCCGGGATGCCGACGGTCCGGCCACATCACGGTGTTTTCGGCGATCGGGACTCGACGGCGAGGTCCGTGTGCCAGGTCGCAAGGACCTGCGCTCGCGGGGCCTTGGGCCGAGCCGAATCAACCGGGATCCAGACCTTGCGAAGGCATGGACCAATCGCTGGGGTCGGCCGAGCTCCCGTCGACGCCCGGATCCGATGCCGAGGGCTCCCCCGAGACGTCTTCACGAATCCTTGTCAGCAGTTCCCACCAAGCCCGACGATCGGACGTGCGGCAAGCCTTGAGATCGTCGATGCGCAACTTGGCCGAAGCGTAGTACTCGGCTCGCTGGGGCCAATCATGGGAGGAGGTCATGATCGCCGGCCACCAGACCATCAGCGCGTCTGGTAGGTCGGCCGGAATCGGCTCGCTGTCCAGGGAGCGAAACGCACCCATCGCAGCGGCTTCCTGCCAGCTACCGACGAAACGCATGCGAGACATCCGGCTCTCCGGCGCCAGCGGTGGGTTGGTCCGTCCGGTGGGTAGCACGAAGAAATACAAACGGTCACGGGCAGGACGATCTTGCGTCCATTGGATAGCAGGCATGCTCGGGCCATGCGGAGCACCCTGGCGTCAGGCCACGGTCGCTCGCATGAATCTCTCCTCTCTGTTCGCAGCCTAGGATCCGAATGCGCTGATGCACATAACCGTTTCTCGATTAAGAGCCAGAGTGTGAGTGGTCCCACTATTGGGATTCCACGTTGGATCGCATCTTC
>TARA_R110002073_G_scaffold318672_1_pt1 | contig 21968 bp, 1 predicted proteins | sample TARA_R110002073 | Tara Oceans TARA_R110002073 (sample SAMEA4397174) | marine metagenome | biome: Polar Biome; feature: [DCM] deep chlorophyll maximum layer (ENVO:01000326); material: water (ENVO:00002006), including particulate matter (ENVO:01000060) such as... | depth 40 m | reverse complement strand
CTTCGTCGATCGTGATTGGCAATACGACAGCGCTGTTCCAAGACCCGGCTCGCAATTTGTATATCCCTGCCTTTGGTTCGCTGGTGATCGACAGTTCGGTTGGATCGTTGCCTGATCGTTCGGACTTTTTCCAGACCGTCAAACAGCCTGTGGGGATTAGTCCGTCGCCGATCATTGCTCCGGCGTTTGATGCCTATGGTCAGCAGCGTGTCGACGACACCAACGTGCAGACTCCAGGTGGTGTGGGACTGAACCCGAGCATCGACCGTGGTGCAATCGATCGCGCAGATGTCGAACGGCCGAAGGCGATTTTGACGAAGCCTCAGGATGCAGTTGGAGTGATTGTTGTGGGCGGCGACGGTGACGTCGATGAATCCTTTGTTCGCTTGAGCCAAGGCACTGTCGAATTCTTTGAAGTCCAACTTCGCGACGATGCTGGCACGGGACCCGATCCCGCGACGATCACCAACGAGTCTGTGTTGCTGACGGAAAATGGCCGTCGCATGGTCGAAGGCATCGATTATGTGTTTGGCTACAGTGCCAACAGTCGATCAATTCGCTTGACGCCGCTGGCGGGATTGTTCCGCAGCGACGCGGTGTACGAAATCACGCTGAACAACAAACAGCGCACCAGTTTGCAGTTGGGGGCGGGCGATACAATCACAGATGGCGACCAGATCGTGATTACGGATGCGTCTGGAGCTCAGTCTGTATTTGAGTTCGAAAGTGGATATGTGTTCTCGATTCCACAAAGCAATTTGATCACCGTCCGTGGTACCAACGCTGTTTTCCAAGACCAACAGACGTTCTCGATAATCGGCCCCAGTGGGCAATCTCGGACTTTCGAGATCAATACTGCCGGTTCGTTTAGCAGCAATAACGTCGAAGTCAATTTGAAGAGCGGTGGAACGGTTAAAGAGGTTCGCGATGCAATCGTGGCTGCCTTGAACCGTATCCAAACGGGAACCTCGATTACTATTGCCGAGTTCCTCGAACTCGAACCAACGACGATCGGATTGGCAAGCAATCAGTTGCAGCTTGGGACCAAGCAAGGGCACATCGTTGCCGGTACAGTAAATGGGCTCGAGTTCTCTGGCGTCGCGGCAAGCGTTCGTGAAGGTGAGAGTCTGACGTACACTGCAGGAACGGAGTCGGTAACGCTTCAGTTCACTTCGGATCCAATGTTCTTGTCCGATCCAAGCAAGATTGTGTTTTCGGCGAAAGACACACCTTCGGATATCGCGACAAAAGTCGTTGCAGCATTCGGCAATTATCCCGCGCTTGGTTTGGGCGCGAGTCAAGCAATCGACGGTCGCGTGGTCCTAGGTGGCGGTGTTAGCGACACCCTTACCTTTGATGTGGCCGCCAGCGACACCAATCCAAGTTCTTTCACATTAGAAGGTGTCCCAGGCGTCACCGGCGCGTTACGGATGACGATTCCGGGCACCGCCACAGGTGCTTCGCTAGATGGCAAACGATTCATTGTCACCGTAGATGGTGTTCCGGTTACGTTCCAATATACGACCGATCCGACGCTAACGAGTGCCAATCGACTTATTCTGCTCGGCGGGCTTGCCACCCCCAACCAGATCGCTGCTTTGACGGCGAGCGAGATCGATGCCACATTTGGTGCCGACTTGAATCCGTCTGCGAACGGAGCGGTTGTGCTGCTGGGTGAACAGTTGGAGATTCCTGCTGCTGGAGTCTCTCGATCGCTTGCGTCGATCAACCCTGTGGACAGCGGCGTATCGGTTGCTGGTACTAGCGGTGGAGCAATCCCTGTCGCCTTCTTGCCAACCGACCAGTTCCCGGCCTCGTCGACCGCCGCAACCCTGCAAGCGGCAATTCGCAAAGCCACATTGGACGTTAATACGTTCTCGCCAGGCGGGGGGACGCTGCTGATTGAAAAAGCCGCGTCGATTCAAAGTCGTTCCGGTGGATCCGCTCTCGTTGATTTCGGTACGGTCGTTCCCGCAATAGCCGATCTTGCTGGCAACCCGGTTTTGGAAACTCGTGTCAACGACGAGACCCGTTTTACGATCATTATGCCAGATGTTCTGTTCGATCTTGGCGATGCTCCAGTCTCGTATGGCACCTTGTTTGCCGACAACGGTGCTCGCCACACTGTCGGCGGCGATCGCACACCACGGTTAGGGCAGTTCCTCGACACGGAAGCCGATGGGCAACCGACTGCGGGGGCCAATGGCGATGACCAACCCCTTGTCGTGAATGCCATCGAATCCGGAGGAATCTTTGACATTGATGCATCGGCCGCCAACACGATTACGATTAGTGTCAACACATCGACGCCGACCACGGGTCAGAAACTGCAAGTTATCGTGGGCGGATCTGTGACGACGTTCGAATTGATCAAAGCGACTGACAATGCTCAGGATGGCAACGTGCCTGTGATCATCACCGCGACTGACACACCTGCGGAGGTTGCTGCCAAGATGGTGACTGCGATCAACGGTCGGATTGCACAAACAGGCGATTCGTTGCGAGTTGCCTTGAAAGCCAAAGCAAGCCCATCGGATCCTGCGGTCGATACATTCGAAATCACCGCAGTTGATGACGAAGATGGTGTTTCCATCGGAACGTTCAACGCGCCCGGGGGAATCACTTTGAAAGTATTCACCACGCCTGGAACCGACCCGAATGCTGTTTCGCCAAGTCAGGTTCTAGGGTTCGTTAATCCGTTGGATCCTGCCGGATCCGTTATGGCAGTCACCGCAACGGGGGCTGGTCTAGTCGATGGTTGGATTGACTTCGACCGCGACGGTATCTTCCAGAGCAACGAACAGATTCTGACGAATTCACCGGTGGTCAATGGCATCAATATGGTCTCGTTCTTCGCTCCCGCGTCGGTCGCGGCACTCGGTGCCGGCGACACGATCATGCGACTGCGAATTAGCACCGGCGGCAATCTCGGTCCTGTGGGAGTATCGGTCGGAGGGGAAGTCGAAGATTACGTAGTTTCGGTGCTGCCAGTCGCCCTTCCAATCCCGATTACTGACTCTTATACCGCGACTGAAGATATTCCTTTGGTTGTGGATGGAGGTGCCACGAGTCAGTCGTCATTATTTGACAATGATATCGGTATCGGTGGCCAGATTTTGCCTGTTCGCTATTTTGTCGGCGAGCAACCTGCTCACGGTACCGTGGTGGTCACGAATGAATTGACGGGTGAGTTCACCTACACACCCGAAACTGATTATTACGGCGAAGATACGTTCACGTATCGCTTGAGCACTCAGCAGAACAACAGCCCTAATGCGGTTTCGTTGTCGACGTTTGCAACAGTAACCATCAATATTGCACCAGTGAACGACGATCCCGGAGCGTCGAATCAGAACTTTGTCACCAGTGAAGAAACAACGTTGCGAATTCCAGCATCCGCGCTGCTAAGCGGTGCCACTGGTCATGGCGATCCAGCGATTCCAACTCCGCCGTTTGACGAGTCAAACCAAAATTTACGAGTGATCTCGATCACCGGTGGCCGCGTTGCAGGAGATCCAAGCTCAGGCACCACGATTTCTCAATCAAACGCAGACACGGCAGCAATCACGGTCGAGGGCGGGACGTTGACCGCCACGTTTGCGGTAGATGGTTCGTTAACTGAAGTTCAATACACACCGCTTGCAAACTTCAATAGCGACAACTTGCCGTTGTCCGGTGGCGGACTGCGATTAGACGAATTCCTGTTCACCGTCGAAGACGATGGTGTATTAGTAACCGATTCGGGCAACGTCAATTCGTCAGCAAAAACGGTAACGGCAACCGCTTCGATTCGGGTCACGCCACAGAACGACGCACCCTTCTTGGCGACTGACTCCGTCTCGATCGGTAATCCTGCCTACCTCAACTATTTCACCTCGCGTGGTTTAACCGCTCCGGTACCTACCGAAGATCAGTCGCTGGTGATTCCAGCGGCGTTCTTGCTGGAAAATGACTCGAGCGGACCGCTTGATGCTGCGGACGAAAATCAAGCTATCCGTGGCAACGACGGCGCGATCCGTTTGATTAACCCCGTCGCCTTGGTCGATCCGACCCTGGGAACGTTGACGCTGGGTGCAAACGGCGACTTGTTGTTCACACCCACCGCAGATGTTTATGGACAAGTGTTGTTCACCTATACGGTGATTGACCAAGGGGTCAACGAAGCGGTCGATGGAACGCGAACCAGTGCTCCGCTAACATCCACCGTGACCTCGACGATTTTCCTCGAACCCGTCAATGACGTTCCGGTTGCATTTAACCGTTCGTTGACCTTGGACGAAGTTGCTGAACCCGCCGGTCCCGCAGTATTGACGTTCACCGCAGCCGATCTGATCAACGGCAAGGTGGGCGAGCAACCGAATCGTGGCGGCAATTTTGCAGCCTCCCTGCCCGCTCCGTACAACGAGACAAACCAAGCTCTTCGCGTGGTTGCGTTCGCGTCAAACTCGAACACCGTTGATGTGAACAGCTTGGCGGGCGGAAGCGGACAATTGACGTTGACAACCGGTATTGGTGGGATCTTGACTTTCAATTTCACCAACGGTGCCTTTGTCAGCGGAACCTACGCACCGCCAGTCGATTACAACGAGCGAACGCCGTTCAATCCGAACGACTTCTTCACCTACACGATTGCCGATGACGGAGCGACCGTGTTCGGCGGTGGCATCGCGGATCGCGATCTGGTCGATGAACGCTCGACGACCCCGGCGACGGTGACGTTGACGGTGACCGAGACCAACGATCCTCCGGTTTTCCAAACGATCCCGGTTGTCGATATGCTCGAGCGTGACGATTCACTCTCGACGACGATTCCCGCATTTGTGTTCAATCAAGCCGCAGGTCCTGCAACTGCGCTTGATGAAATTGATGTTCAAACGTTGTCGTTTACCATCGTCGATTCGCTTTCAACCGTTCCTGCGGGATTGATGTTGCAGAGCCCACGTGTGCTGGCCGATGGCAGTTTGGAAGTATTCCCCGCCCCTGATCAGTTCGGTACGGCAACCTATGTCGTTCGAGCGACCGATGCGGAACCGAATAATCCGGCGTTCAATGATCCACGCTCGACCGACAAAACGTTTGTCTTGAATGTGCGGCCCGTTAACGATGCTCCGCGATTGAATGCGAGCGTGCTCGGCACCAGCGGCCGGGTAGTGCCAACCGGCCCGAACCCGATCATCGACCAAGCTTATGCGGTCGGTTTCGATGGCACGATCACTTACACGCTTCGCGAAGACAATACGCAAGCACTCGGAGACACGTCGCAAGCGTTCTTTATTCCGATCAACCGCCCGGCGGCAACATCGGGGTACAGCCAAATCGGATTGTTGGATGTCTTTACACCGGGGCCGGCTAATGAAGTTGCGGCACTGCCTGGGGGATCCCAAACACTCGAACTGTTTGATTTCCCTGAAACCACTGCGTTGGGCGGTCAATTGACGAGCGTCTTTAGCGGCGGTGTGTTAATTGGTGTGAACTATGTTCCCCCTGCCAATTTCAATAACGCGATTGGCTCTGCCGACACGTTCACGTACACCGTGCGTGACAAGAGTAGCACAGGCAACGAAACCTACTCGCTTGCCGCGGGATCGCTGGTACCGGATCGCTTGACATCGATCAATCAAGTTCGGTTGAATTTGAATCCGGTCAACGACCGTCCCGAGTTTGAGATCAGTCGCCCCAATATCGAGGTGCCTGAGGACGGAGCGGCCGTCACGATCAATAACTATGCGTTTAATATCAACGCGGGACCTCCGTTTAACGCGTTTGATGAAATTGACCCCAACACGGGACAAGACGTCACGTTTACGGTGACCGCACTCGGTTTTGCATCGGATCAAGCGGCTCAATTCTTTTCTCAGTTCCCATCGATTGATTCAAATGGTCGCTTGACGTTCCGTCCGGCAGCCAACGCGTTTGGCAAATTCCAGTTCGAAATTGTTGCTACCGACAATGGGCCTGGGAATGCTACCCGAGGCGACTTGATTTCGTCGCTCGCCAAGACGATGACGATCGAGATCCAACCGATCAACGATCCGCCCCAAATCAACCCCGCTGTGAGTCCACTTCAATTCACGATGCTCGAAGATGGCGAGGTCGAAATTCGTGTTCGGGGCGACAGCACTAATCCAGGTTTGTTGGACGTGTTTACGGTTGGACCCGCGAACGAGGCCTCCAACGTTACCCCAGGTGGAAATCAAACCTTATCGCTTGGAACCCCGATTCCGGTCACTTCGCTCAACGGTGGGACGTTGACGCAAGTGCTGGGCGGCAGCGGCGAAGTGGTCGCACTTCGATACAAACCACGTGCGAATTTCACCGGTAACGACGCGATCATTTACACCGTTTCGGATGACGGCGTGACGGTCGATTTTGGAACGGGTGGTACGGTTCGCAGTAACCCACGGATCGCGTCGAATACCGTCGCTATCAACGTTCTGCCTGTCAACGATGCACCGATCTTTAGCGGTGCGGGCGACGTGGTTTCGATCGAAGACCAGGACACGGGATTGGGACGAGGCGTCGTACGGGTTCCAAATTGGGCAACCAATGTCCAAGCCGGACCTGCCGGTGCCACCGACGAACTCGAAGGTGCTGGAGCGATTGAAGCTCAGCAGACCGAGTTTGTCATCACGCAGATCAGTGGAAATACTTCGCTGTTCTCGGTCGCGCCCAACGCGATCATCAACGGATCGTCTGCGACGCTGGCCTACACGTTGGCACCGGATGCCGCAGGGCAAGCGGTCTTTACGGCACAGCTTCGTGACAACGGACCGTCCGACGCTGCGATCGGTGACGACGCCGTTGGGGACACCCAAACATTCACCATCAGCGTGACGGCCGTTAATGATCCGCCAACATTTGCAAACGCGGGCGATGTCACCGTGGACGAAGATAGCGGACCGTATAACGCCGTGTGGGCAACGCAGATCTCGCCCGGACCGGCGGACGAGAGCAGCCAAACGGTCGTCTTTAACGTGACCGTGCCCGAAGCTTCCAAGTCACTGTTTGCGTCGCTTCCGGTGATCAGCGAATCGGGCGTGTTGCGATTCACTCCGGCCTTGAATGCCGTCGGAGCGGTGACCGTGGTTGTCAATGCAACCGATTCCGGCGAAGCAATCTCGCCACCGGTTTCGTTCCAGATCAAGATTGGCGAAGTCAACGACCCGCCACGACCATTGTCGGATGTTCTGGATCCGTCGGACGAAGACACTGTGCTGACGATTTCAGCAGCCCAGTTGCTCGCTAACGATGGTGATCCCGATCTGCAGACCAACCCCAACGAATCGTTGACGTTGGTTATGCCTGCGGAATCAACCTCGGTCAGCGGAGCGACGGTGAAGTTTGATGCCGCGACGCAGACGATTACGTACAACCCGCTGAAAGCATCGGTGTTGCAGGCTCTCGCGCCCGGCAAGAGCTTGACCGACTCGTTCTCGTACACAGTGCGTGACGCCGCGGGCGTGGTCAGTGCTCCGGTGGTGGTTCGCGTGGTGATCAATGGAATCAACGACGCTCCGACTTTGGTGGCGGATAATCCAGTGCTTGCAGCTTCGGGATCTACCGTCATTCGTCCTTTGGACAATGATTCGGATATCGACGGTCAAATTGACCCGGCATCGGTGCGTCTCGAATTGCAGCCTGTATTCGGCTCGGTGCAAATTGATTTGAATGGGGTAATGACTTACACGCCATTCGCCAGTTTCTCAGGTAAAGACACGTTCTCGTACTCCGTCGCAGACAACCTTGGTCTTCGTAGCATTCCTGCTGTGATCACGATTGATGCAAACCCGGCTCCGATTGCCAAATCGGATGTGGCAGGCACGTTTGTCGACGAAGCGGTAGTGATTGACGTTGCCGCGAACGACAGCGACGAGAACGGAACACTGAACCTTGCGAGTATTCGAATTGTCTCGGCCCCAGGCCGTGGCGACGCTGTACCGCTTGCCGATGGAAAGATTCGCTACATCCCCGCGACGGGTTTTGTCGGACGTGATTCGTTTACCTATTCGATCGCAGATAACGAAGGCCGATTCAGTACGCCTGCGACCGTCAGCGTTCAGGTTGTTGCGAGCCGACTGCAAAATCCAAATGATTTTTCGGATGTCAACGCCGATGGTGACGTTTCCGCGTTGGATGCATTGTTGATCATCAACAAACTGATGCTAGCCGGTGGCAACGTTTCGAGTATCCCGGTTCAGCCCGGTGATCGAGGCCCGAATTACTTTGACGTCTCTGGTGATCGTCAAATCTCGGCCTTGGATGCGTTGCAAGTTATCAACCAATTGATGCTTCGCGGTCCGGTACCGGCAAGCGGTTCTGGCGAGCTGGCACAAGGCGAGAATATCGCAGCGGCTTCGGCCACAGCAACTCCGCTAGCGCTGATGACGAGCGAGACGGTGGCAGTGATGGCCGAGCCTGATTCTGCTTTCGCACTCGCCCCACGTCCTGATAAATCGGTCGCAAATGTAGCCGACAATTCCCCAGCGGACGTGGTGTTTGATTCAAGTGTGGATCTGGATGCCTACGATTGGATCGACAGCGATGCGGTCGATTTGATTGCCGACGAACGAGAAGCGGACGGCTGGGCAGATGATGCCGTTTCGGCACTCGATTCAGCGTTTCTCGATTTCGAGTGATACCGCAAGGATTCGCGTTGATTTAAGAGTGATACCGCAGCGATACCGCTGTGGGACTGCAAAATGAGAAGGGGTAGGCGTCGTCTGGCGTCTGCCCCTTTTTCAGTCGGCTTGTCGCATCAGCAACGCGTCGTTGTCGATCGCATTGCAGGTAAGCTTCGGCGCGAGTTCGCTTCACCGCAGGCTTCCGTCCACGCTCTACCACCCCACTTTTTTTGTATCCCCGCCCAGCGCGTGTGGGGCATTCTGAGGGTGAGTATTTCTGCCACCGCAGTGGCGTCTTGATTGGGTCTCGAGCGATTTGAATCTCGTTGATTATCCGTCGTGTGTCGTCTCATCCACACACGATTGGGGGATAGGCATGGGGAGTCCCGAGCGGCTCGTCATTTGCCAACAAAAGAAAAGCGAAAAAAGTTTCTAGTTTAAGGGAACTTTCGTGATTTGGCCTGCAGCAGCGGCGAGTTGCATGTGAATCAATTACACGTTTTTTTTTAGTTGTAGGAATCAAACGGTGGATTTCTTAACCACCCGATTACTCTATAGTGCACGAAATATGTTGTAATAGTGCGACGTCATCTCGTCTCAAAAAAAAGCCTCCCCTGCAATTTTCGATCCTCCCGGAAATAGATCTATGACCCTCCGACCTTTTCGCGCGTTTCTCGGAAAAAAAGCTCTTCGTCGATCTTCCCGAAAAAGTCAACTTCATCGCGACCAGTCACGCAAGATGCTGACCCAGCAACTTGAAGATCGTCGTCTGTTGGCGGGGCCCGAATTGATTGCGATTCGGCCGGACGCAGGAGCTCTGTTGCAGTCGGGTGATACGTTGAATGTCGCACCTCGCGAGTTCAATTTGTTGTTCAAGGGAGGCGCGGATCTGAACGAGTCCACGATCAATGCCAATACGGTGCGTTTGGTTCGCAGTGGCGGCGACGGAACGTTCGGCGATGGTAACGAACAACGGATTGCATTGGGGTATGTGGGACTCGACGAACCCGGCAGCACCGATCCCGAAGAGTTGCAGCGGATCGTGTTCCGGACTGCCAGTTCCGCATCGCACAATCCCACCGACGATCTGAGCGATCCCGCGGCCGTTTTGAATTCGTTCCCCGATGACACCTATCGCATCGAGATCATCGGTGCCGGTGCAGCTGTACTGGAGAACAACGCAGGCGAAGCGTTCAATAGCGGCGTCAATTATGCCTTGCCATTTCGGCTCGATCGCGGCGCACAAGTCGTCGCCGTAGTGCCTCAACCGATTGAGCGGTTGACCAATGGCGATCTGAGTCAGAAAAAGGACACCATCGTTGTTCACTTCGATGGTCAAGCCTTGGATTCGGATGACGCGAACGATCCAAAATTCTTCCGACTCGTCGACACCGCGGGTTCATTGTCCACCGCAGACGACGTCACGCTCGTTCCGGCCACAGCGGCGTACGATAACGCAGCTTCCACGGTAACGTTGACGTTTGATAGCGATATCCCCGAAGGGACGTATCGTTTGGATGTCGGATACTCTGCAGATGGCACAACTGCTAACGGTGGTGCCATTCATGTGGGGTCGTTATTTGCGAATAGCGGGACGATTCAAAGCGGTTACACAAAAGACGGTTTTCTTGGCGATGCGAACGGGCTTAATAATGACGCCAACGACGTAGATCGCTATCGAGTGCAAATCGATGCAACTGGCCAGTTGACGATTAACGCTTCGCCCCATGCAGGTATGGCGCTGACCGTTCGTGTGTTGAGCGCGGATCTGACGACCGTGGTGGCCGCAGCTACCACAGGAGCGGTCGGTGCCGTCGTGAATTCGATGCCGATTCTTGCGGCCGGTGAGTATGTGGTTGAGATTTCCAGTGCATCCGGCACAGGATCTTATGGACTGGAGATTCAATCGAATATCAGTGCCGTGGTGTCCGACGATAATTCTTCGGTTAATAACGCAACGAAGCTGGGCGTGTTAGGTGCCGCAGGCGTGAAAGTCGCCTCGACCATCTCGGCCCAAAACGTGCCGTTGCCGCCTTATCCAGGTAGCCAGGATGAGCCTGGGCATCGTCAAATCCAGCGTGAACAACACATCGGTGCCAGCGGTACAGCGTTGAGCACACCGCAACCCATCACCGTTTTCCGCTACAACTTCCCTGCCAATATTGGCACCGATTCTAATGGGGTTTCGTATCCCAATGAGATCACCGCGCGGGAACGTGAGATTGTTCGTGGGATTTTTGATGTCTTGGCCAGTCAGTCAGGCTATGAATTTATCGAGGTCGATTCTTCGGCACCCAATGCGGGACTTCGCGTGGGTAAAGGGGATTTGCGAGCTGTTGCATCGGGGCTAGGCCCGAGTTCAGGTGTCGCTGGGATTTTCACCGGGGCAGCCGTTACGGCAAACAAGTTTGTCTATCAAACATCGTCGACTTATGGCGATGGATTCACCGAAACAATGACGCACGAACTTTTGCATGCGCTTGGGTTGGGGCATGCCTATGAAATTCCGGCGACAATGAGCAGCATTGCCGCACCAGGACAAGTTTCGCCGGGCGATAACGATATTGTTCATTTGCAGCGAATCGTGCCGCCCAACAGCACCGATATTGATCTTTATCAGTTTCAGTTGAAAGATGCTGGGAAATTTAAAGCGGAAGCCATTGCCGAGCGGCTCAGTAACCCAAGTATGCTCGACAGTGTCCTCACACTCTATCGCCAAACGACTGGCGGCAAGGTCGAGTTGGTTGTCCAGAATGATCATTACTTTGGACATGATGCATTTCTTGAAGTGGACCTTCAGCCCGGCATCTATTTTGTCGGAGTGTCCAGCACTGGCAACGACGATTACGATCCACGCGTTCCTGACAGCGGCAGCGGCGGCACGACTGATGGAGCTTATGAACTAAAGTTATCGTTTGAAGCCAACCGTGGGGACGCAGCGTTACGAGATTCGGATGGCACGCTTATCGACGGCGACGGCGATGGCACTCCCGGCGGTGTCCATTCGTTCTGGTTCCAATCCGCAAGTCCTGGCACCACGATTTTTGTTGATCGTGCGAACGATACGAATCTTTCCGCTCCTGACGGTAACGGTTCGCTACTCGATCCGTTCGATACCATCAGTAGTGCAGTAACGGCAGCAGCGACCCGAATTGTCGTGCCCAAAAACGCACTTGCGGATATCAGCACTGGAGACATCATCACGATTGATGATGGTATCAATCCTGAGTTGACATTGACGTTTCGAACCGTAGGTCTTGATCGGATTGACATCAGTGCGGCCACGACTCCGGAGGACGTCGCGGCGACGATAGCAGCTGCGATCAACAGTGCGAAGTCGGGCGGGCGGTTGAGTGCGGGGGTCACGGTTTCGCAAAACGGGCGAATTGTCCAATTGGCGAATATCGACACGTTAGATGTTGAGAACACACCGGCACTGTTGGCTGCTCCGAACTTGATTCGCATCGTTGGCAACGGTGGACTCGATGGTAATTTGTCGACATTCAACGACAACACGCCCTATTTGATCGGCGAAAACAACTCAGGTGTTGCGTTACGTGACGGGTTGGATTTGATGGTGCCTCAAGGCGCTACGCTAATGATCGATGCCGGTGCGTTGATCAAATTGCGTAAAGCAAATATCGATATTGGGACCTCGTCGATCGGGATTAGTCGAGCTGGATCTGCGATTCAAGTTTTGGGCACACCCGTTAATCCCGTTTACATGCGGTCGTACCATAACGATGCGTTCGGAGGTGACTCCGACGGCATTGGCACTCCCGCGTCCGGTGATTTTGGCGGCATCGTCATCCGAGATGATTCGGACCTCGAAGATCGTGGGATTTTCCTGAGCTACGTTAACCACGCCGATATTAACAATGGCGGTGGTAAGGTGGCTGTGAACTCGCAATCTTTGACATTCACGTCGATTCATATTGTCGATGCGCGACCCACGCTCAGTTTCAATCACATTTCCAATAGCCAGAATGCGGCGATTTCGGCGAGCCCTGATAGTTTCGACGATTCGCTGGACCGAATCGGTCCCGATATCTATGGCAATTTTCTGGCTGATAACCGCATCGACGGGTTATTTGTTCGCGTCGAAATTGCAAGTGGTTCGGTGATCGATCGACTCGACGTTCCGGGACGCTTTGATGATGTCGATATTCCCCACGTTCTTACCCAAAGCTTGATCATTGCGGGCAATCCAGGTGGACCCTTTATTAATGCGGTCGGAGCACGTGATGCGCGTGCCGCAGGACGATTGATGATTGATCCAGGGGTAGTCGTAAAGCTGAGCAATGCGCGTATCGAAGCTGAACGCGGCGCGTCGGCATTGATTGCCGAAGGGACCGAAAACCGGCCTGTCATTTTCACGTCGTTGTTTGATGATCGCTACGGTGGTAGCGGGACATTTGATACCGATGGTAATCCATCCACCGTCGGTGCCCCAGGGAATTGGTCCGGTTTGTTCTTTGGCGAAGTCTCCTTTGGCAGCATCGATCATGCGTTGATCTCGTTCGCCGGGGGTGACTCACCGATCGAAGGCGTGTCGGCTAACTTTAATGCTATCGAGGTGCATCAAGCCGATCTTCGACTGACGAACAGCGTTTTGAAGGACAATGCCGGAGGAGGCGCTTCGGGCAATCGTTCCGGTCGCGGCCAAAATGCGAATGCCGTGATTTATGTTCGTGGCAGCCAACCAACCATCGTCGACAATACCATCGTCGACAATTCGGGAGCCGCAATCCACATCAATGCAAACTCGCTCAATAGCGAAAACAGGATCGACCATGGTCGCAGCACCGCAGCGGCGGAACGCTACAGCGAGTTTGATGACAACTTTGGTCCTTTGGTGCGTCTGAATCGGCTCGACAATAACAGCACGAATGGAATGTTCGTGCGGGGCGAAGTCTTGACCACCGAAGGGATTTGGGACGATACCGATATCGTACATGTGCTCAACAGCACGATTACGGTCGACAATCATCATCACGTCAGTGGATTGCGTCTGCAAAGTAGTAATTCGGAGAGTTTGGTGATCAAGTTGTTCGGGCCTAACGCTGGATTTACCGCGACTGGAACGCCGCTCGAGACGATCGATCGAATCGGAGGATCGATTCATGTGTTGGGAACGCCGGGGCATCCCGTTGTCATGACAAGCTTGCGAGACGACAGCGTCGGAGCAGGTTTTGGGACAGATGGTTCGGTAATGACCAACACCAACAACACGCTCAGTCCGTCAACGGGTAACCCTGGTGACTGGCGTGGCATGGTTTTTGACGAATGGAGCAACGATCGAAATGTTGCCATCATCCGTGAGCGTGAGAATCCGCTTACCGCCGGAAATGGAATTAACGAAAATCGGCCATCGGCACAATTTCTCGGTAATTTGGCGCCCGATGAAAAGAGTGGTGATGAGAACCGCCGCTTAGGATTTGAAGTCCAGGGGTATATCAGCCCAGATGATCCCAGTGACGTCGACGTGTACAGTTTCAGTGGGATCGCCGGAACGGATGTTTGGATCGATGTCGATCGGACCGATTCCGCTTTGGATGCGGTTGTCGAAATCGTAAACGCTAACGGAACCGTACTTGCCCGTTCGGTGCGCTCATCGAATCCAGCCTTTGCTGGGAATTTGAACTCTGCAACGTTGACTCAAAATCCGAATTTGGGTGGCGATTTTTATAGCCACAATTTCCGCGATCCGGGACTTTACTTTCGGTTGCCAGGCGTGCCCGGTAGCGAAGGGGTCTTTTTTGTGCGGGTACGATCCTTACCCGGCAGCAATCCGATCGCCACGCTTGCCGGTGAAAGTAGCGGGCAATATCAGTTGCAAATTCGTACTCAGCAAGAGGATGAATTTCCTGGGTCGACCGTGCAATATTCCGATATCCGCTTCGCTTCCACCGCGATTGATGTTCGCGGTCTTCCCGCACACAGTCCATTGATCGCCGAAGCAGGAGAGCTAGGCGTTGACAACAATGACTTTGCTGAAGCTCAAACACTGGTGAATTTGCTTGAAACAGACATGGCCGCGATTGGCTTGTCTGGCGTTCTTTCTGACAACAATGATATCGATTGGTACCGATTCAAATTGAACCATTTTGGCGTTCAGACGATCTCGGGTGTCAATGATGGTCCGGGAACGGTGTCGGTCGTGCTGGACATGGACTATGCCGACAAAGCAGTTCGTGCGGATACGACCGTAGCGGTCTATAACAACGCAGGACGATTGGTTTATGTCAGTCGCGAATCCAATGTCGATAGCGACCAACCGGTTGGAAGCGATCCGTCGGTTGACGATTTAAGTCGTGGTTCGTTGGGCGACAAAGATCCGTTCATTGGGCCGTTTCATCTTTCGCCTGTTGCTGCGAATCAATACTTTTATGTTGCGGTGATGAGCAATCGGCAATTACCAACCGCGTTGATGGGAGCGTTTCAGGCCGATCCAAGCCAAGCCAATCAATTAATGCGGCTTGAACCGGTCAACTCGGTCACGCGAATCGTCGAAGACCATATCGGCATTAGTGGTTATCGTTCGCAAGGGGTTGGCGTTGTACCGACCGAGGCAGACGGGATTTTTAACGTCACCGACGAAGTCAGTCTCGCTAGCCATGTGATCCCGTTTGACTTATCCGATGTGGTGACCTACGTCTCGACCGATTCAGGATTCGACGCCGTCGATGACAATCTCTACACCGCCAGCATCCTAAAGACTCAGGACTTCCTCACGCGATTGAAACAGAATGTGGGGGCTGGTCGTGATGATCTACAAGACATCGTGATCCGTAGCGATGGTGCGATGTATGGTTATATCCGATTAGAAAATGGTGTCGGGACCGTTGGGCAATTAGTGAAGATCGATCCCACTGATGGTTCGTTCATCTCGGTGCAAAACGATAACATCCCTGGCAATGGCACTACCCCCAATACGAATATCTACACCAACGCCAATCCAGCGGTTTCGGATCAATTAGACCAGTTCACGATTTCGCATGACGTGGATGCCTTTACGTTCGAGCGAACCGGTACCACGGGACCGTCCAGTGCTCCGGTGCCGACCTATAACGTTTATTACTCCGTGCGTGAATCCGATGGTACATCCAAGTTATATCGCGCACGTGAAAACGGAGATGCATCGCCACGAAATGCTGCGGGTGGCCAACCTCGCTACGGATACCTAGGGCATATCCAAAGTACGAATGTGGTGAACGCATCCGAGACTTTTTTAGTGCGTGATTCTGCCAATCCTGTCAATTCCACTACGATCGAATTTCGCTCCAAATTGCCCGGTGATCGTGGGAATGACGTCTCGGTCGTGGTGTCTTATGAGCAAGTGAACAGCGGCGCCGGTGCAACGGTTACAAGTGCATCGAACTCTGCTGCGACAAATCCGGTGGTCAATTTGCGGATTCGCTACACCCGTGACAATAACGGTGCTATCAACGGTGGTCCGACCGCAGGCGATATCGCCGATGTGATTAACAATCATGTGAATGCTCGTGAATTGATCACCGCGGTAATCACCAGTGGTAACACGGGAACGAACGGTCGCAATTTCCTGGCCAATGGTACGGTCGTGACGATTCCGTTGGTAGGCGGAGACGACGGGGCGATTGGGCCGGTTACCGGACGAGTCACAGGACTTTCTTTCGACAATTTCCTCAGTAACGGCAATCTCTTTGGCGTTACCAATGCAGGGGAATTCCTTGAGATCAACCCCGACAACGGCTTGGTGATCAATCGCAGGGAAGTCTTTAATTCCGCTGGAAATCCGTTTAGCTTCCAAGGACTCGCACTCGGCCCTCAAAACGTCAACGACGGTGCCTACGCTAATACGCTGTTTGCTGTTACCAGCAGTGGTGAGGTGGTTGCGCTCGATTCCAGCGGGAATCCTGTTTACGCGTTTGAATCGGACAACGGCACTCAACTCGTGACCGTGGCCGGTGCGCCGTCGGGTGATAGTTTCTTTACGTTGACCTTTGATAACGGAGTGACGCGTCAGACGACCGAGCCTATTAAAGCGGATGCACCTTACACCGCTAGTGTGAACGAAGAACAGACGATTTCGACGGATGCCTACTCGGGTAACTTCACGTTGTCGTTCGAGAAGGATCAGGGTGCCGTCAGCGCTCTATTGCAACCCATTCTGACAGCACCTGTCGCAGGAACGTCCCAGACGATTCAAGTACAAAACGTTTCGGATCAACCGTTCACCGAGCAGTGGCCAGCGACACCGTTTGTGATCCAGGTTCAAAACGAGCAGATGTTGGTGACCTCGCGTGTCGGGAATTCGTTCACCGTGACACGCGGGATTCATAATACGACTCCGACGACGCACCCTGATACCGCGACGGTTGCTGAAGTAACGACGTCGCTGTTGACAACCGCGATGGCGGCGACCGCAAGTTCCGCGTTGACGGTAACCGACCTTCTGAGCGCCAGTAGTAATCTGACATTCAGTTCACCACTGGCTCTCGATATCAGTCCGGCGGCACTCTTTCTCGAAGTCGATGACGCCAGTGTTTTCCCTGCCGCGCCATTCCCGATTCGGGTTGGCGGCGAGGACATGTTGGTCAGCGCCGTGGATTTGGTCAATAACGAATTTATGATCTCACGCGCTGAAAATGGGACGACCGCTGCAACGCATCTTGCAGGGAGTCAAGTTCAGGTGATTCCGGTAGCCGGGGCACCCGTAGTCGGGCTTGATAACAATCCGGCAAGCACGACGCTGCGAGTCGTCGATGCCTCGATTTATCCGAATACAAATTTCTCGATTCTTATTGGTGGAGAAGAACTCGAGGTGACTGGGGTTGATTTGGCCACGAACGAGTTGACGGTCATCCGGGCTCAAAACGGAACTACGATTGCTAACCACAACATTGGGACTCAAGTGCGTGTGTTGCCGGATGCAATCAGCACGACGGGAGCCAGCATCACCGCTTCTGCCACCACGATCGAAGTGATCGATGCAGACATTTTCCCGACCTCTCTTCCCTTCAAGATTCAAATCGAGAATGAAGAGTTGTTAGTTACTAATGTTAACGCAACTCTGAATCGGCTAACGGTGACGCGCGCTCAGAACGGTACGGTGGCGGTCGCACATGATCTTGGTAGCCCCGTTCGTGTGATTCCCGTTTTTGGGACGGGATTCGTTGGTATTGACAATCTCTCGACAACGCTCAGTGTGGTGGATGCTTCGGAATTCCCCCCTGCACCGTTTAGCATTCGCATTGATGACGAAGTGATGTTCGTTACCGCGGTGGACCTCGTTGTTGACCAACTAACCGTGTCGCGTGCTGAGCTCGGCACCTCGGCAACATCGCACCAAATTGGCAGTTTGGTCGAAGTGTTGACGCCAAGTTCGAGTGCGCTGACTGCGCCAATTGCTGCCAGCCCGTTTGCGACGAGTTTGCAGGTGTTCGACGGTTCCGTATTCCCGGCGACTCCGTTTACGATTCGAGTCGACCGTGAAGAGATGCTGGTTACCAATGTCAACACGGGCACAAACACGTTGACAGTGGTGCGAGGTCGCAATGGAACTGCGATCGACATTCACTACGATCCGCAAGTGGCTACGGTCGTCAGCGACACATTGACGGTGGAAACGGATGCTCCGTTCCCGACCACGGGCTCGTTCAATATTCGCATCGGCAATGAAGATCTTCGAGTTGTCAGCCGGACGGGCAATCAATTCAATGTGATTCGCGCAATCAACGGGACCGAACGTGTACCTCACAACGCGGACGAAGTTGTTCGGTACATCGAAACCACCGCGCCGATCGCCTACAACGCCACGGCCGCGCAGGTTGCCGCGGCACTTGGCGGGCTGCCGTCGATTGCATCCGGTGATATCACCGTGTCGATCTATGATGGGCCGCTGACCGGCGACGCGAGTGGAACGGTAACGATCGAGTTCAGCAATAACTTGGGCAAGAAGGACTTGTTGGAGCTGACGTCGGACACCTCGGGTTTGATGAAAAACGAGGTGCAATCGGTCACGCTAGATTCGTTGATTGTCGGCGGCACATTCCAACTTCAATACGATGGTGAAAACACTGGCGATCTCGATTTCAATGCGACTCCTGCGGTGATTCAAGCTGAGCTTGAATTGCTTCCCAACATCGGTCCCGGCAATGTGGTTGTCACGGGCGGACCACTTCCGGGATCTCCGATTCAAATTGAATTCACCAATACGCTTGGCAACCAGAACATTTTGCCACAGATCACCGTCGTCAATGACAACCTCGTTAATAACGAACGTCAACAATTGTCGATCAGTGGCGGACCGACCGGAGGAACGTTCACACTTAACGTTCCAGGCTATGGCGCGACCTCGAATATTGCCTGGAATGCCAATGCTGCGGCAGTGCGGACGGCGCTAGAAGGTATCGGTAGTATCGGCGTAGGAAATGTGACCGTCACCGGTGGCGGGAACCTGCCAGGAGCCACCTTCACGATCGAGTTCAATGGGGCACTTGAGGATACCAATATTGGTAATATCACCAGCGGCACCGCGTTTACGGGGGGAACCAATCCAAATGTCGTCATCACTCAAATCATTAATGGTGACTCGATCCAGGCTTCGACGGATACCGTCATTAACGGAGGTCCCGTATCGGTTTCGCACGTCACCGACGTCGACGGCGTGCTGAGTGTTCGGGACGCAATCGTGGGATTGTCCACCATTGGAGACAATGACGTTCTTGTCAGCGGCGATCTGCAAGGCGCCGGCGTCGTGGTTCAGTTCACGAACGCCTTGGGGGGCGCCGATCAGATTTTAATGGAGGTGGACAATTTCCAAATGAGTGGCGGAACCGCCAACGTGACCGTCGATGGTATTAAAGGCGATGGGGTGCCGGATGACTTTGTCAGTCGCGTCACTGCGATGGCAGGAACTCCGACCGGAATTGCGTTTTCACCCTTGGATTTCAACCTTTGGCACCCCACGACCAAACGGGCTGACGATGCCGGTCACGGCGTGAACAACGCTAACGACAATAGCCGGAACCCAGGAAATGAAGCGTATACGATTTCGAACCCTGGCGATGCGGCAGACGATCGCGACGTCAACGAAGCCAATGGTGGATTAAGTTTCCATTTTGGATTTGAACAATGGGTTCAAGATCCCACCAGGAACAGCGATAGCTACATCAACTATCGTGCGGGAACGAACGCACAATTAGGCATTCGCACGACGGTCCAACACGCCGACCTTAGCAGCAACACCGACATCCGCAACTCCTACAACTTCCCTGGGGGTGGACTGGGAAGTTTGGTTTCAAGTGATTTTTCACTTGCGGGCGCGGACGCGAAGGATCGGCCCACGCTGTACTTCAATTACTTCTTGGAAACCGAAAACGACGACGGCTCAAGCAATAACAATGACGGCACCGATCCGTTCCGTGATAGTGCACGCGTCTTTGCATCCCGCGACGGCGGTGTTACCTGGGAATTGGTGGCAACCAATAACTCAGAACTGAGTGCGGCAAATACGAGCGGGCCTTTTGCCGAATTGCCTGGCTTCCTTTCGCATTTGTCCGATGCCGGATTGAACGCTGATTTTCCACGTGCCGAGAATCATCAAATCGTTCAAGAGCTATTTGATAATTCCGGGAATTGGCGTCAGGCGCGTGTTGATATGTCAACCTTCGCCGGTGAATCGAATATCCAGATTCGTGTTGACTTTAGTACTGCGGGAGCCATGGACGATTCGTCGCTTGGCGGAACCGATTCGACCTTTGGCGAATTCAAGAACGGCACGCGATCCATCCGTAGTCAGGACAACCAATACGAAGGGTTCTACATCGACGATATCATCGTCGGTTTCGCGGAACGGGGCGAAATGGTAACCGGACCCGCGAGTAACACCGATCGTGGCATCACGAATCTCGATAGCGGTCGAACCAACGATAACAACCCAACTGCTCTACCTGATATTTTGTCGGGGCCTTATCAGCTAGAGATCCGGCGAGCCGGTGAATACGCATTCTTGCGTGATGCGACAGCCGCGCCTGTTATCATCGGCACCACGTTTGATACCAATGACAACCACACGCTCGATGTCGTATCGACCGCGACCACGGCGTTTGAGCCTGCCGACGGAAGCTTCATGTGGACGCCCACAGCGATCGAAATCCAAGGTCAGGCGATCCCGGCGATCGCAATTTCGCCTTGGGCACCGTCGACGGACCAGCCCTTTACTGGCACGCAGAGTTTGAAGTCAGGTTCGCTGAGCGTGCGGCCGCTAAGCGTTTATCAGGCGACTCCGCTCGAGTTGGGCGGCGTCGGCGCCGGCGCCGGTGTGATTCAATTTGCGTACCGCACTTCGAGTCCCAATGGCGATAACGGTCTGCGATTTTTGATCAATGGTCGTCCTCAAGCGTTATTGCCAACCGGAGGTGATGAGTCCGGTGGCAACGCTGACACTTCGTTTGCAACCGGTGACACGGGATATCGCATCGTCAGCTTCCCGTTCACGGATCCAGCGAATACGGTATTCACTTGGGTGTTTACATCCTCTGATGGTACCCCCGTCAATTCGGCAACCGACGCTGCGTTTATCGACGATATTCAGGTTTTGCAGGGCGGAACCGGTCTGCTAGGGGACGAAAACCGCGAGCGAGCTCAGGGCATGTTCATTGTCGACTCTAACGTGATCCGTGACTCAGGAACGCTCGGTATTAATGTTCAACCGGGGACCGAACAAGTCAGTGGTGGAATGCCACACCCCGGTGCGACCATCCATTTCCCTCAAGTGGACCGACTTTTCCCCGCCGTCGATTCCAACCGATTGGTTCCAGGAATTGTGGTTCAGAATAATGTCATCGTGGGCGATTCCGCGATTCGGTTCGCCGGTGAAGCAAACGTCAGTCCCACTCGTCCCGTTCCGTTCGGCCGGTTTGTCAATAACACCCTTGTTGGCGATGGTAGCGGCGGGATCGGATTCGATATTGCCGACAATTCAAGTCCGACTTTGATGAATAACATCATTACGGACTTTGGCACAGGGATTCGAAGTACCACAGCTCAGCCTGTCGTGATTCGTTCAAACTATTTCCAAGACAATGGAACCAACGGGCCAACCGGAACAGATGCCATCGTTCAAGCTGCGGGAACGCCGTTGTTCGTGGATGCTGCCAATGACAATTACTACCTCGTTGGCACCTCGTTAGCGCTCGACAGCTCGCTGAACCAGCTTGAAGACCGGTTTGACTATGTCACGTTCAAAACCGAGCTCGGAATTGCCATCTCAACCATCGATGCGCCAAGTTTGGATGTTTTTGGTCAGTTGCGTATCAACTCGTCCAATAATCCTGGCGGAGGTGGTTCCAATGTGTTTGT
>TARA_R110002073_G_scaffold3478_2_pt1 | contig 21977 bp, 17 predicted proteins | sample TARA_R110002073 | Tara Oceans TARA_R110002073 (sample SAMEA4397174) | marine metagenome | biome: Polar Biome; feature: [DCM] deep chlorophyll maximum layer (ENVO:01000326); material: water (ENVO:00002006), including particulate matter (ENVO:01000060) such as... | depth 40 m | reverse complement strand
CGGATCTTGCATGGGGCGGGCCTGGGGCGCGAGTTGGGAGACTACCGGGGCGGGGAGTTCCCAGCCACCGACCTGGGACGATCCAACCCCGCAGTGGGATCGAGGTCCCCGTTAGAATCCCCGGCGTGAAGACCCTGACCCTCGACGGACAATCCCTCGCCCTGACCGACCTCGCACCCCTGGCCCGCGGGGAGCGCGTGAAGCTGCGCGTGACGCCCGACGCCTTGCGCGGGCTGCAAGCCTCGCGCGACATGGTCGAGCGCGCGGTCGCAGCGGGCGAGGTCGTGTACGGCCTGACCACCGGCTTCGGCAAGCTGAAGAACAAGGCGGTCGCGCGCGAGGACCTGTCCCAATTGCAGGCCAATCTGGTGGCGAGCCATTGCGTCGGCACCGGCGACCCGATGCCCGTTCACGAAGTGCGGTTGGCCCAGGTGCTGCGCTTGAACAGCTTGTTGCGCGGCGTGTCCGGTGTGCGCATCGCCTTGATCCGTCAACTCGTCGCGTTGTTCAACGCCGACTTCGTGCCGGTCGTGCCCCAGCAGGGTTCGGTCGGCGCCAGCGGAGACCTGGCGCCCTTGTCGCACATGGCCGCCGCGTACATGGGCATGGGGCACGTGATCCTGGACGGCAAACGCAAGACCGCCAAGGCCGGCCTGAAGGCGCTCGGTCTGGACGCCGTCGTGCTCGAAGCCAAGGAAGGTCTCGCGCTCATCAACGGCACCGAGATCATGAAAGCGGTCGGTGTCGCGAACCTCTTGCGCGCCCAGAACCTGTCGAAGGCCGCCGACGCCATCACGGCGTTGACGCTCGAGGCCATGTTCGGGTCGCCCAAGCCGTTCCGCGCGCGCCTGGCAGAGTTGAAGCGCTCGGAAGGTCAACGCCGCACCGCCGCCAACGTGACGCGCTGTCTCAAAGGCTCGAAGGTCGTGACCAGCCACGCCAGTTGTGATCGCGTGCAGGATCCGTACTCGATCCGATGCGTGCCCCAGATCCACGGCGCCTACAAGACGGCGCTGCAGCACGTGACGGACGTCTTCGAGGACGAACTCGCCGCCGTCACCGACAACCCGATCGTCGATCCCGAGACGAACGAGGTCTACAGCGCGGGCTTGTTCCACGGCCAGCCGCTGTCGATGATCCAGGACTACCTTGGCATGTCGATCTGCACGCTGGCGAACGTCAGCGAGCGCCGTATCGAACAACTGGTGAACCCGGACCTGTCCGGCCTTCCCGCGTTCCTGACGCCCAAGCCCGGCTTGAACTCCGGGATGATGATCACGCAGTACGCGGCCGCGGCGCTCGCGTCCGAGAACAAGGTGCTCGCGCACCCGGCCTCGGTCGACACGATCCCAACCAGCGCGAACCAGGAGGATCACGTCTCCATGGGCATCACCGCCGTTCGCAAGGCGCGCACGATCCTAGACAACACCGAGCACGTGCTGGGCATCGAACTCGCTTGCGCGGGTCAGGCGCGCGAATTCAACCTGCAACTGAAAGCGGGCAAGGGCGCCGATGCGGCGCATCGCGTTCTGCGCACGGTGATGAAGCCGCTGAAGGGCGACCGCTTCCTGCACCCCGACCTCGAGGCCTCGACCGAACTCGTCGCATCGGGCGCACTGGTCGCGGCGGTCGAGAAGGCTGCAGGCCCACTGGAGGCCTGACGGCCGACCGCGCCATTGCGCGCGGACCACAAGATCCACTAGGCTGCCGTCATCCCCGGAGGTGACATGTGATGGTCGAATGGGCTCAGGATCTTGAGGAGGAGGCCCGCATCCCATTCGGGAACCGGATCATTCGACGCGGTGTCGGGTGGGTGGTGCCCGTCTCTTTCGGGGGCGCGTTCTACTTCCTCGTCACAGCACGCGAGGTTCTGGCGCCGATCGATGCCCTCCTGGAGCAATGTCTGGCGGTCGGGGTCGCCCTCGTCGTCGCAGGTTGTGTCGTACTTCCTGTTGGCATGTTGCGCGCGGCCAAGGAGCCCCGCCGTCTCGTCGACCGGGAGACGAAGGAGCCGTTCACGCTCGAGTTCTACGACCGGTACTTGATCTTCACGCTGCGGCAGTGGGGGATCGGATTCCTGCTGATCGGTGTCCTCCTGTCCATGCTGGAGCCCTACCCGCAGGTCCATTGATGAGAGTCGGTGACCGATCGAATCCGCAAGAGGTGGACCGGGAGCTCGCCTCTCCTGGCATCGGTGAGCGGACCCGGATCCGGGATCGCGTGGACGACTTCGAGTGGGGCTCCGCAGGTCGCGGGCTCTACCTGATGAGTCTCTTGCTGCTGATCAAGTTCGGCCGGTTGGTGGGGCTCGACGTGTCGGACGGCACTTCACCGTTGGGTCCGGTGGTCGCGACGATGGGAGCGCTCATCGCGTGGATCGGGGTCTTGGTCCCTGAGTCGCCCGATCGCGTTCGAGTGCTCGAGGATCCTCACAACGGCGAGATCGTGACGATCAAGCCGGACCACGCTTTCGCCGGGGTACCTCTACGCATCGTCGCGCCGGTGATGGCCGTGGCGGCGGTCTTCGCCTGGACGACGCACCTGGCGAACTGACTCGCCTGTTCATGGTGCATCACGCAGATCAACCGTGATGTCCGCCCGGGCCGTCCACTGCGTAGTGGCAGCCGGGGAATACGTTGTCCGCAGTCGCGTCTTCGATCTTGGCCACGTCCGCCGCGCAGACTTTGTAGCTGGCCGTTTGCGTGATCGGGTCGCCCTCGTCCGTCGTCAACAGGTTCGCGCGTGCTTCGCCGAAGTGCAGCGGGATCCAGATGGATCCGCGGCGCACCTGGCGTGAGACGATCGCGCGCACTTGGATCTCGCCGCGACGCGTGAAGACGCGCACTTGATCCTGGTCCGAGATGCCGCGCGTGCGCGCATCCGCCGGATGGATCTCGACGAAGGCCTCGGGTTGTTTGATCGCCGAGCCGACCTCGCGGCGCGTCTGCGTGGCGCAGTTGTAGTGATAGAGCGTGCGGCCGGTAGACAGCACCAATCCGTATTGCTCGTCGGTCGGCTCAACGGGCGGACGGTAGGCCACGGGTTGGAAGAGGCCCTTGCCACGCATCACGCCGCCTTGATGCAGATAGACCGCACCTTCGTCGGTGTCCGTGCGACACGGCCATTGCAAGCCGGTCTTGGCTCCGCGTGCGGCGGCCGTGGCGGCTTCGCGGTCGAGGCGGGCGTGGCTGATGCCGGCGTACTGCGGTGCCAGCGAGGCGAGCTCGTCGTACACCTCGGCGGCGCTCGCGTAGGTCCAGTTCGCACCCGCGGCGTTCGCGAGCTGGATCAGGATCTGCCAGTCCTCGCGCGCCTGTCCCGGGGGATCGACGGCCTTGCGCACGCGCTGGACGCGGCGCTCGGAGTTCGTGAACACGCCTTCCTTCTCGGCGAACACCGAAGCTGGGAAGACGACGTTGGCGTAGCGGAACGTCTCGTTGACGAACGCGTCCTGCAGCACGACGAACTCGAGGTCGTTCATCGCCTCCTCGAGGCGCGAAACGTTCGGCTCCGAGAGCACGATGTCCTCGCCCATGACGAACAGGCCTTTGATCGACTTGCCGACCGCCTTCATCATCACGTTCAGGTTCATGCCCGGATCGGGCGAGAGCTCGCAGCCCCAGGCCTCCTCGAACTTGGCTTGCGCGACCGGATCGTCCACGCGCTGGTAGCCCGGATAGAAGATCGGCGTCGCGCCCGAGTCGTTCGCGCCCTGCACGTTGTTCTGGCCACGCAACGGGTTCATGCCCGAGGACGGCTTGCCCAGGTGCCCGGTCATCAGCACCAGGTTGGCCAAGGCATAGACGTTGTCGGTGCCGTGCGTGTGCTCGGTGATGCCCAGGGTGTAGTAGATGCCCGCCTTCTCGGTCGTCGCGTACTTGCGCGCGGTCCAGCGGATGTCCTCGGCGGACACGCCGGTGACCTCTTCCGCGGCTTCGGGCGTGTAGGCCTTCACGGCTTCGATGACCTGATCGAAGTCCTCGGTGTGCGCGTCGATGAATGCCTGGTCCGTCAGACCCTCTTCGATGATCACGTGCGCCATCGCGTTCAACAACCAGACGTCCGAGCCCGGAGCGATCTGCAAGTGTCGGTTCGCGATGCTGGTCATCCAGATCTTGCGCGGATCGGCCACGACCATCGTCGCACCGTCGCGCACCGCGCGCTTCATCTCCATCGCGATGATGGGATGCGCCTCGCTGGTGTTCGAGCCGATCACGAACAGGAAGTCCGCGTCCCGGATCTCACCGATCGAGTTCGTCATGGCGCCAGCGCCGAACATGGTGACCAGACCGGCCACAGTTGGTGCGTGTCATGTCGCCGCACACTGATGGACGTTGTTCGTCCGGAACACCTGGCGCGATAGCTTCTGTACCAGGAAGTTCTCCTCCATCGTGCAGCGTGACGAGGACACGAAGCCCAGGCCGTCGTTGCCGTGGCGGTCGACGACGCCTTGCAGTCCCGCTGCCGCGGCGGCCAGCGCCTCGTCCCACGTGGCTTCCTGCAGATCGCCGTTCGCGTCGCGCACCAGCGGCGTCGTCAAACGGTCCTCGTGATGCACGAAGTCGTAGGCGAAACGGCCCTTGACGCACAGGTTGCCGTCGTTGGTCGTGGAGCCCGGGGCGGGGCTGGTGACCTTGACGACGCGTCCGTGGCCTTCGCGCGCGTCTGGGTCGACGTTCAGGTCCAGTTGGCAGCCGACGCCGCAGAAGTTGCACGTCGAGCGCACCTTGGTGAGTTCGCGTTCGGGCTTGTCCTTGCGCACCAAAGGCTTCTTCTCGCCCATCGCGCCGGTGGGGCAGACGTCGATGCAGCCGCCGCACAGCTCGCACGTCGTGTCGAGCAGGCCCAGCGCATCGACCGTCGAGATCGTCGTCTGGATACCGCGGTTCGCCAGCGTGATGGCCTGGACGCCTTCGACCTCGTCGCAATAACGCGTGCAACGCGCGCACAGGATGCACGTGTCCTCGTCGAAGTGGATGTACGGGTTCGTGTCGGTCGGGCGGCCGGAGCGCTGCAACGGCATACGACCCCAATCGGTCGGCGCCGCGAACTGCTCGGCCATGTCGAGCAGCTGATCGGGCGCGCCCTTCTCGGACGCCTCGCGATCGGTCGGGTGGTCGGTCAGGTACAGGCTGAGCAGCGTCTGGCGATGGCGCTCGACCTTGGGGCTCTCCGAAGTGATGACCATGCCGTCGGCGGCCTTCGTCGCGCACGCAGGGGGCATGCGGCGCCAACCGTCGACCTCGACCAGGCACGTGCGGCACGCGCCCGCCGGTTCGAGGCGCGGGTCGTGACACAAGGTCGGGATGTCGACGCCCGCGCGTTTCGCGACGTCCAGGATCGTCTCGCCCGCCGCGAACGGCAGTTCGCGGCCCTGGAGAGTGACCTTGCCGGCGTGTCCGTTGGCTGGGTTCATTGCGCGAACTCCTCGGGGAAGTGCTGGAGCGCCGTGGTCAACGGCAGAGGAGCGGCTTGACCGAGGCCGCAGATCGAACCTTCGTTCATCTGCCACGCGGCGTCCGCCACGTGTTGCAAAGCGTTCGGGTCGCCGCCTTCGGAGACGTGCTGGCGCAGGCTGTGATGCAGGTAGGCGGTGCCGATACGACACGGGGCGCATTGGCCGCAGCTCTCGTCCTCGAAGAAGCGCAGTTGATGCAGCACGGCCCAGCGCATGTCGACGGTGTCGTTCAACACGACGACGCCGGCCGAACCGAGCATCGAGCCGAGGGCGCCGAGGCCCTTGAAGGTCAACGGCTCCGTGCGCCGGGAGGCCGGCAGGAATCCCGAGCTGGCGCCTCCGGGGCTGAACGCCTTGAGCTCGCCGACGTAGCCGCCCGCGGCTTCCACCAACTCGTCGAGCGAGACGCCCAACGGCAACTCGTACGTTCCTGGATTCGCGACGTGTCCGCTGACGCAGTACAGCTTGCTGCCCGCCTCGCCGCGACCGAGGTTTCGGAACCACTCGCCGCCGCGCTTCAGGATCGACGGCACGCAGGCGATCGTCTCGACGTTGTGGATCAACGTCGGCTTGCCCCACAGTCCGTTCTGGGTGGGGAAGGGCGGCTTCAGGCGTGGCATGCCGCGTTTGCCTTCAACGGCTTCGAGAAGCGCCGTCTCTTCGCCGCAGATGTAAGCGCCCTGGCCTTCGTGCATGTGGAAGGTCAAGCCGTCGATCTTGCCCGCGGCGCGGAACGCGTCGATGGACGCCTGCAGCGAGGCGATCGGCAGCGCGAACTCGCCGCGCAAGTACAGATAGATGTCGGTGGCGCCGACCGCGCGCGCGGCGATCGCGAGGCCCTCGGCGACCAGGTCGGGACGGCTGAGCAACAGCTCGCGGTCCTTGAACGTCCCGGGCTCGCCCTCGTCGGCGTTGAGCACCAGGTACTTGGGTTCGGCGGCTTCGGCGCGCACGCCCTTCCACTTGATGTGGGCGGGGAAGCCGGCGCCTCCGCGGCCTTGGAGCCCGGACTCCTCGATGGCTGCGATGATCGCGTCCGGTCCCATTTCGGCCGCGCGGTCCAGCCCGGAACCGGAGTGGTCCATCGGCAGGTGCAGGCCGATGGCGAGCGTGTTCGGGTCCGCGTCCACGGGGCCCGACGTGCCACGCCAGGCCTGTTCGTCGGGCGCGGCGGCCGAGCGCAGAGCGGTCCAGTCGTCGCCAGCCGCGGCGACGTCGTTCGAGGTCACGGACGGCAGCACGACGCGATCGCGCAGGACGGCGGGCGCGGCGTCGCAGGCGGCCAAGCAGGAGCAGCCCTCGGCGGGGAGCCCGGCGTCTTTGACCTGCTTCAGGAGCGTCTCGGCACCCTTCAGCTGACAGGACAGGCCCGTGCAGACGCGGATCTTCTTGTCCGGCCGCGCGAGCAGGTGATAGAAGCTGCCGACGCCGTAGACGTTGCCCTCGGGCACGCCGGTCTCGGCGGCGACGGCGCGGACGGTGCCCTCGCCCAGGCCACCCTTGGCTTGCAGGCTCTCGGGGACAGCGGCGTCGTTGCGTTCGGTCAAAGGGAATCTCCAGGTCGCCGCGTGGGGGACGCGCGGCCAGCGCCCATGATACCCGCACGGGGTTGGCCTGCGTCCAATCGACGCCGGCGGAGGGCGGGCTCGACCCGGATTCCGCGCCGATCCCGATGACCTGGAGCCTCCGGGATCAGCCTTCGCCAGCCAGCAGCGCCGCCGGGATCTTGCGCCGCCCGGCGAAGCCCTCGCGCACGGGGTGGTACCACGTGATCGAGTCCTCGTCGCTGCGCCAGCACAGGTAGACGTCCTCGTCCTCGATCTTGGCGGGGAAATCGACCAAACCCTGTTCGAAGCCGGCGTCCTTGTAGTCGCAGCCGATCGCGTGGAGCTCCTTCAGGAGGGCGTGCAGGTCGCGTTCCAGATCGCTGATCTGCAGGCGCACGTCCCGATCCTCGGGTTCGCGCACCAGCTTTCGCAGCCGCTGGCCCTTCTCGAGGATGTCGGCCACGATCCGCTGGACGAGGGGCAGGGTGCGGTTGGCTTCGAGCGGTGTGAACAGACGGGTCATCCGTGCAGGATCGTCTCCACGCGCGCCGCGTACAAGGATTAGGCTGGGTACGTTCCGATGATGACACCCTGGTTCCCCGATCTCCGTGGCGACGATCGCTCGCCCGACGCCCTGCTCGGCGGCGAGTTGACGTTGCCCTGGGTCATGGCGGCGTACCCGCGCGGCTTCTTCCCGTGGCCGATGGAGGGTGAACCTCTGGCCTGGTGGTGCCCGCGCGTGCGGATGATCTTCGAGCCCGAGGAGATGCACCTCTCGCGTTCGCTGCGCAAGACCCTGCGTCGCGAGCGCTATCGCGTGACCCTCGACACGGCCTTCGACGACGTCATCGCACGCTGTCGCGACAAGCGCGGCCCCGACCGCGACGGCACGTGGATCACGGGCGAGATGGTCGCGATCTACACGGAACTGCATCGCATGGGGCTGGCCCATTCGGTCGAAGCCTGGGACGGCGAGACCCTGGTCGCGGGCGTGTACGGCCTCGCCATCGGCGGCACGTTCTACGGCGAATCGATGTACGCGGACAGCACCGACGCCTCCAAGGTCGCCCTCGTCAGCCTCGGTGCCCAGCTCGACCTGTGGGGCTTCGATCAGTTCGATTGTCAGGTGCCGAACGATCACCTGATCTCGATGGGGGGCGTGCCCCTGATCCGCAGCGCGTTCCTCGATCGCCTCGCCCCTTCGGTCCAGCGGCCTTCGCGCACCGGTACGTGGCGGATCGACGCGGATGCCGTGCGGGAGCACTTGCTGGCCAGGCCCCGGTTCGAGCCTTGAGGGACGCCCTCTTTTGCATCGGCCCAGCCGGTGATACCCTCAACGGGCGATGACCCCTTCCAACGGCATGACTCCCCACGCGTCCCACGGCTCGCCCTCCAGCATGGCGGGCGAGACTCCTGGTGTGCAGGTGCTCGAGCGGCCCCGCACGGATCTCGCGCCCCTGTCGGCGGTCGTCTGTCACGACGATCCGCACACCACGTTCGAGTTCGTCATTCAGGTGCTGCGGGGCGTGTTTCGACTGCCTCCCGCGCGGGCCCAGGAATTGACGATCCGCATCGACGCGGCGGGTGCTGCGGTCATCGGCCGCTATCCGAAAGAGGTGGCCGAGCGAAAGGTCCAGCGCGCGACGGCCTTGGCGCGGGCGAACGCCTATCCGCTGACCTTCTCGGTCGAAGCGGACGACTGAGAACTCGTCCGGCGCCCCCTTGCATGGGGGCTGATCCTTGGGTGCGTGCGTGTTCCTCCGGTCGGTCGTCCAGGAACGGGGCTGGGCCGTTATCCTGGTCGCCCGCCGACCCTTCCGAGGTTCCCATGACCGCCACCGATCCTGCCGCGACGACTCCGATGACCTTGACCCCTGGCCCGCAGCTGCCGCCGACCGGACCCGAGCGCACGTGCAAGACGTGGGGTGCGGAAGCCGCGTTGCGCATGTTGTTGAACAACCTGCACGCGGACGTGGCCGAGCGGCCCGAGGACCTCGTCGTCTACGGTGGAACGGGCAAGGCCGCGCGCGACTGGCCTTCGCTGAACGCGATCGTCCGCACGCTGCAACGGCTCGAGCCGGACGAGACGCTGTTGGTCCAATCGGGCAAGCCGGTCGGCGTGATGCGCACGCACGAGCGCGCACCGCGCGTGTTGATCGCGAACTCGAACCTGGTGGGCGAGTGGGCGACCTGGGAGCACTTCCGCAAGCTCGAGGACGCCGGGAAGATGATGTACGGCCAGATGACCGCGGGGTCCTGGATCTACATCGGCACCCAGGGGATCCTGCAAGGCACGTACGAGACCTTCGCAGCCTCCGCCGCGCGCCACTTCGGTGGCACGCTGAAGGGACGCCTCGTCGTCACCGCGGGGCTCGGCGGCATGGGCGGCGCGCAGCCGTTGGCCGCGACCATGAACGGCGGTACGTGTCTGGTGGCCGAGATCGACGAGACGCGCATCGACTTCCGACTGCGGACGAAGTACGTGGACGAGAAGATCCAGGGCATCGATGCGGCGATCGACCGCGCGCTCGAGCTGAAGGCCGCCGGTGAGGCCATCTCGATCGGTGTTCTGTGCAACGCGACCGAACTGCTCGCGCGCTTGATCGAACGCGACATCACGCCCGACGTCCTGACCGACCAGACCAGCGCGCACGATCCGTTGGGTGGCTATGTGCCCGACGGCATGACGCTCGAGGCTGCCTTGGCGCTGCGCACGTCGGACCCGAAGCGTTACGAGGCCGAGTCCTTCCGCACGATGGTGCGCCACTGCGAGCAGATGATCGAGCTGCAGAAGCGCGGTTCCGACACCTTCGACTACGGCAACAACCTGCGCGGTCACGCGCAGCAGGCCGGCCTCACGAACGCCTTCGACTTCGAGGGTTTCGTCCCCAAGTACATCCGCCCGTTGTTCTGCGAGGGCAAGGGCCCGTTCCGCTGGGCCGCCTTGTCGGGCGATCCCGCCGACATCGCGGTGACCGACCAAATCATCCTGGACCTGTTCCCGGACGACGAGCCGCTCGCCCGCTGGATCCGCCTAGCCCGCGAACGCGTCGCATTCCAGGGTTTGCCGGCCCGCATCTGCTGGTTGGGCTACGGCGATCGCGCCAAGGCGGGCAAGGCCTTCAACGCAGCCGTGCGCGACGGCCGCATCAAAGCACCGCTCGCGATCGGTCGTGATCACTTGGACTGCGGCTCGGTCGCCTCCCCCAACCGCGAGACGGAAGGCATGAAGGACGGCACCGACGCCGTCGCCGACTGGCCGCTGTTGAACTGCATGGTCAACGTCGCCAGCGGCGCGTCCTGGGTGTCGTTCCACCACGGGGGCGGCGTCGGCATGGGCTACTCGCTGCACGCCGGTCAGGTGTGTGTCGCCGATGGAACGAGCGCTGCGGACGAAGCCCTCGAACGTGTCCTGACGAACGACCCGGGCATGGGCGTGATTCGTCACGTCGACGCCGGCTACGAGGAAGCCGAGGCCTGCGCCAAGTCGCATGGCGTCGACATTCCGATGATGGACTGAGCGCACCCGCGGTCGTCCACGTGCCGACCAACGCCAAGCGCCGCGGGCGGAGAGGGCTCTCCGCGCGCGGCGCTTGGCTCGGAATCGAGGGTCAGCTGGCGGGTGTTCCCGCGCATTGGCGGTAGGAAGAGACGAACATCATGTACGTCATCGGGATCGCGACCAGCAGTCCGACACCGAGGGCGAGCATGCCCAGGAACGTGACGACGGCCATCATCAGCGAGAGCAAGAACAGCTTGAGCCAGTTCCCGCGGGAGGCCTCCCAGGAAGCCTTGATCGCTTCGGTCGCGGTCAGGTCACGATCGACGAGGAAGTAGCCGGCCCAGTAGAGGCGGACTCCGATGACCAGTTGGAAGACAATTTCGAACAGTCCGCCGATCATGATGAGCGACTCACTCTCGATGAACCTGCCGATGTACTGGATCGACGCCGCACCGATGAAGATCACCATCATCAGCAGCGCGAAGACCAACATCCTGCCGAGGATCGCTCCGTAGTTGCTGAACCCGGAGAAGAGATCGCTGAACTGGCACCTGCCGTCGTGCGTGTTCAGGAGGAACTTGGTGAGGCCGTAGAAGAGCACCGGTAGGCCGAGGAAGATCCCGATGATGGTCACAGACATCAACAAGGACACGATCGTGCCGACGATCAGCACGCCGATCATCGGTCCGATGTTTTGGATCGTGTTCTGCCATGCTTCCGACATGGCCAGCCCGATGTCGAACGTGCCAGTACCCGGTGTGCCCGGACCGCTCGGTGAGGTTTGGATGTTGGACTGCGGCGCTGCGTAGGGATCTTGAGTCATGGGGGGGGGGCTCCTTGGGGATCGGAGGAGTCTCCGGATTTCGGGAACCTATGTCCAATTCCGAACCCCCAGTCGGGAAAGTCCCAGGTCCCGGACCCTGCTCGCAGCAGAGGCCCTCAGCGCGCGCCGTATTCGGCGCGATACCCGGCGATCCGCTCGACGAGGGCATCGTCCAGGACGATCCGGCCGTCGATCTCGCGGCCGTGCAGGTGCTCGACGACCTCGTCCATGTTGACGATGGCGCGCGTCGGCATCGCGAACTGTTCGCCGACCTCGGCCAGCGCCGAGCGGTCGCCCGTGCCTCGTTCCTGGCGGTCCACCGACACGATCAGGCCGGCCAGCTGGATGTCCGCCGCGCCGCGCAGGATCGGCACCGTCTCGCGGATCGACGTGCCCGCGGTGGTGACGTCCTCGACGATCAGGATGCGGTCGCCGTCGTTCAGCGGTGCGCCGACCAGCGAGCCGCCTTCACCGTGGTCCTTGGCTTCCTTGCGGTTGAAGCAGAAGCCCACCGGTCGGCCCTGCGCGGCGAGCGCGATCGAGGTCGTCGCCACCAGCGGAATGCCCTTGTAGGCGGGACCGAACAACGTGTCGACGCCATCGGGCCACTCCCGCTGGATCGCCGCCGCGTAGTACGTGCCCAGCTTGGCGAGCTGTTCGCCCGTCCGGTAGCGCCCCGTGTTGATGAAGAACGGCGTCTTGCGCCCGCTCTTGGTCGTGAAGTCGCCGAAAGTTAGAACCTCCGAGCGCACCATGAAGTCGATGAAGTCGCGTTTGAAGTCGTCCAAGTGTGGTCCTCGGCGGGCAGTCTAGCGACCTGCTGCGGTGGGGGGACGCCAACCCGTCGGAACCGCGACCATCCGATAGATACGGCGCCGCGAGGTGCCGTCGAAGATGGGGTTCCACCACTCCCACACGATCTCGCCGTGAGCGTCGACCTCGATGGCCCGCCCCCGTTCGGATTCGGCGATCAGCGTCGTGCCACCGGGTAGGCGCTGGGCGGACCCACGCGTCTTGGACCAGAGGTCGTCCGCGTAGCTCCACGTGACGTCCATGCTCAAGGGGTCGAGCTCGATGACGCGGGAGCTGCCCCGGTGCCAGCCGTTGTCGAACACCAGGATGCGTCCGGTCGGCAGGAAGCGCGGCGTGTGCGGGAAGTCGAGGACGCCCGGGCCGCCGTGCCAGCGAATCGCACCCGTCTTCGGATCCACGATCACCAAGAGGTCGGCGTTGCGCAGAGCGAGCAGCAAACCGCCCGCCGCGAAGCGCTCGTCGCGCTCTCCCAACTCCGATGCGGGCAGGACCTGGATCGAGTTCAGGTGGAACCGGTCGTAGACCTGGTCGTCCGATGCGTTGGACGCGAGCGACGTGTCGAGGGTTGCATCGAGGGGGGACTCCGGTGCGATCGCCAACAGTTCGGCACGTTGGAGGAACGTGTCGAAGACGAGCGAGACCTCGCCCGTGGGGGACAGGTGTTGCACCTCGTCGAAGCGCACCCTGCGACCTCGCCACTCGCGCTCGGTATGGGTGGCGACCAGCAGCGAGTCGTTCGCCGTCGCGCACACCTCGTGATGGGCCGGCAGGGTGACCTGCCAGCTCACGTCACCGTGTTCGTCGAAACGCGTGACGCCCTGGTCCACGCTGAGCGCGGCCAGACCTCCGTTCGGCAGGACGGCGACCGTCTCGACCTGATCGTGGTCGGGGACGACGTAGGTGAACCGCGTCGTCCCTCGGCGATCGAGGACGAGCACGCGACTGCGTTCGTCGGTGACCACCACCCAGGGACCGTCCCGGTCCTGACCTACGCGGACCCCTTGCAGGCGCGTGTCCGCGTCCTCGTCCAGCCCGGCGTACCCGGTGGCACGCAGGTCCTGCACCTCGCTCGCATTCGCACCCGAAACGGAGTCCTGCCCACCGCCCGAGCCCGGCGACCCCGCATCACTCCCGCAACCCAGGAGCGCGAGGAGAAGCAGCGACAGGGACGATGACCGTGGAAGGGCCGACCTGTGTCCTAGAGGCTGAGCTTCCAACCGAGCAGGAGCGACCATTCGCGTTGCAGGGCCGGACCGTCGAGGCGTTGGTCGATGGGCACACCGATCTCGAGCTCGAGACGATTGGCCGCCGGCGCCGTGCGGGCATCCAGGTCCCAGATGATCCCGCCGATCAGGTTCAGGCGGCTACCGCCCTGGAATCCGGAGTCCTCCAAGGGACTGTTGGTCAGGTTGAGTCCAGCGGCATTGCCCTGGATGTCACCCCACCATTGGGCGTTGAGGCGCAGCATTCCGGTGAGTTCCTGGCTGAGCTCGCGCGAGGCCCAGAAATCCGCGTCGAACTCGCGACTGATGGCCCAGTCGTCGGAGTTCTTGCCGATGGGGAATCGTCCCCAGGCGCGCGCGCCCATCGACCAACCGTCCTGGAGTCTCACCCAGCCCGCGGAGGGGAGGATGTCGAACGTGCCGCCGCCGAGCTGCATCGCGTAAGGCAAGAGCGCGTTGGCCACGGCTCCGTAGGTGTCGCGCCCATCGAACTCGCCGGTGGGGAGCGTCACACCGATGCTGAAGTTGACGCGTTGGGACTCGTCCTCGTGGAACAGGTAGTTGCCACCGAGGCGCACGTCCCCGAGGCCACTGGTCTTCGAGGTCGACGTGCCGCCACCATTGATGTCGGCATCGAGTTCCTTCTCGACGACGGGGAGCACGCCCCAGATCGTCCAGCGTTCGTTGAATCCGTGGACGTACTCGAACTCGGCGCGGTTCACCGTCATCGAGGTCGGGGCGACCGTGAACCCAGCCGCGAACGCTTGAGCCGAAGTGACGTCACGTCGACTGTTGCCAAGGCCGTCGAAGGACGTTCGCGACAAGCGCACACGCAGCGCGGACGTTCCGGCCGGCAGGTTCTCCTCGCTCATCGCGATCCCGATGGGCGGCTCGCCGTCACGACGCGTGCGATCGAACATCGAGAGCCCGGAGTCCTCGAACGTATACACGTCAGGGTCGTCTCCATCCTGGGGGATCGGATCCATGGACGGGTCCAACGACGGATCCAGCGTGGGATCCGGAGCCGGGTCCAGTTCGTCCTGCGCGTACAGGTCCGAGGTCAGGCCCGAGGACAGGCTCAGCGGAAGAGCCAGAAGCAGACCCAGGAACTGGCCAGAGGGGCGGCTCGGAGCGAAGTGGCGCGTCACGTTGCGAGAAATCGGCATGGGAGGAGCGAGTGGAGGGAGCGGACCCGCGGAAAGCAGGTCCCCGGATCTTAGTCAGGCACCCGAGATGCGACGAGCCCGCATTTACGGAATGCGCGACATACGTGCCTAGCGGGCACCGGATTCGCGTGGATTCGGCCCGGACGTACGAACGCCCCCCGGCGTGGCGAACCATGACCGGGGGGCGTGAAGCGTGGCGCGGTCATGGACCGCACCTGAGTTGCTGGAGGACGAGGGACTAGCGGTCGTCGCCGCCGTCACCTTCGTGATCCTCGCCACCGTGCTCGTGGTCCTCGCCTTCGTGGTCCTCGACTTCGTGATCTTCGATGATGGGCTCGTCCTCGATTTCCATTTCGTACTCGTACTCGTACATCTCGGGCTCCCAGGCTTGGCTGCTCCCGAACGAGTTGTTGCTCTCCGCGATGCCCAGGAAGACGAGCGGAAGCAACATGCCCAGCCCGCTCGAGGACAGGAATCCCGTGAAGCCGGTCAGCTGGACGCACATGGAGCGATCGCCGACGCCGCGGACCACGAGGTCCTCGCCTTCGACGCTGGTGATGTTGACCATCGCGCGCGCGCCTTTCATCAGATCACCGTAGGCCGGAAGGATCGGGCCCGGGTCACGCACGGCGCCGTGCGGGGAGCGCACGCCGTTGCCGATCGCCGTGAAGAGCATGTTCGACCAGAAGTAACCGTCGGCCAGGAGCGCCGGCGTGTCCATGAAGTCGAGGCCGATGACGTTCTCGAGCGAGCCCGGCATCTGGGCCAGGAAGTGGGCGTTGTTGAGCAGGCTCGTCGTCGGCTTCATCGCCTGACGCACGGCACCCATCGTCGCCTGGGGCGAAGCACCGAAGAAGATGTGGTTGCCCGCGATCGCGTACGTCGGCTCGATCGGAACCGGCAGACCGGGGAAGCTGAGGCTCTGGTACTGGATGCCCTGGTTCGACCAGGCACGCGAGGTGAGGTAGCCCTCGGCCTCCGCCTGCCCGAACCCGACGATCATTTCGTTGACGCGATCGAGGATGGGGGCGATGCCGTCGGGGTCCGCGAGCTCCATGAAGAAGACCATCGAAGCCAGGCTGCCGCCGCCGGTCGAGTCCGACGCGTAGACGCCCATCTCGGTGCCGATGTGGTCGAGGATGTCCTTGCGGATGTCGAGGCCGATCATCTGGCCGGCCATCCCGATCGGATCGTCGATGCCTTCGCTTTCGAGCGCCATGCCGGCGAGCTCGTTCACCCATTCGGCGCAGCTGGAGACGTCGAACATGAAGGCCGAGGCCCACTTCGCATCGGCCGGAATCAGGCGCAGCGTGTTCTCGGTGACGAACTGTTCGGAGACGAGACCGTTGTGACCCAGGAACTTGCCGTAGCCCGGCATCTGGAACGTGCTGTACGAGCGCGTGTCGTCGCTGCCGGACGCCATGTGGAACTGGATCTGGTCGAGGCCGATCATGTCCATGATGTCGGTGACCATCTGGAACTCGGGATCGTCGTAGGCCTCCTGGGGGACCATCTGGTCGAACATGAAGCCGAGCATCGTGCCGTAGTCCATGCGCATGACCATCTGGGGCTTCACGCCGGCCGGGAGACCCGTGTTGCCGGCGACGAACGGTGCGTCGTCAGGTTCTCCGAACGCGACGACGAAGTCGTTGCCGCGCGGGCCGAACAGGACCGGGGGCATGCCGGGCTCGAGCTGAAGCGGGATCATCCCGTCCTCGGGCTCACCGAACGGCGCACCGGTGCCGGACAGCATTTCGTACAGGCGACCGTGGAACGTGTTCGCAGCTTCGGCGCTGCCCATGTGCAGGTTGAGTTGCGCGCGCACCGGGATCGGGACCATGGTCTCGTCCAGATGAACGGTCAGGGTCTTCGATCCCGACAGGACCTCGGTCAGCATCGGGACGACCTGGGGCGGCATGTCCCAGCCGGGGATCTCGTTGCCGAGTTCCATCAAGCGAGCGGGGAGCATCTTGAACGCGGCCAGAAGGGCGGCGTCCTTGGGATCCGAGAGCATGTCCTCCATGTCCACCATGTGGAGCGCCAGGACTTCTTGGCCCCCCGACTGACGAGAGGCCCGTTCGGCCTTGGGCTCGGTCGAGGGAGCGGTCTCCCGAGCGGGGGAGTCCTGGGAGGCGAGAGCGTCTTGGGAAGCGAGCGATGCGAGCAGTCCGGCCGGCTGGGGAGCCAGGGCGAGTGCGAGCGGTGCGATGAGGATCATGGCGATGGTGTGAGGCTGGAAAGGAGGTGGAAGACCGTGCCTACGTCGGTCGTGAGCCCGCATTCTCGGGCATTTCCGGAACGCATGGGGCTTGAGGGCGGCAGGATAGGATCCCCGTTCGGAGCCGGCTAGAGGAGATCCCCTCCCCCGACCCCGTAGGAGCGGAAAGACGCGCATCATCGCTCCTTCCGGAACTCGCGGCCCACACGGTCACGACCCTCAAACGCTCTCGTAACCGAGGAACAACCAGCGTGGAACCGAAGCTCGATCCCACCTCTGAACCGAAACAAGGGACCTCCAGTGGACCTTCCCCCGGACAGGGTGGGACCCCGGATGGCGACCGCCCCGACCTCACGGTCCAAGAGCGGAGCGCCTTGCCCGGACGGGATGCGGCCGCTCTGGACCGTTTCTACGAAGTCTATTTCGACCGCATCTACGGGTACGTCCGACGCTTGCTCCGCGAAGAGCACCTGGCGGAGGACCTCACCCAGGACATCTTCATGCACCTGCACCGCTCCTTCCCGAGCTATGACCCCGAGCGCGAACTGAGGCCTTGGGTCTTCACGATCGCGACGAACAAGGTGCGTGACTATTGGAGATCCCGTCGGCATCGGGATCGGCAACGCGAGATCGGTGTCGCCGACGAGGAAGGGGGCGCCTTCGCCGTCGCGGGCGACCGAGGACCGGGCGAGCTGATCGAGGTCGGTGAGCTGAGCGACCACGTCGCCGCCGCCATCGCTCAACTGCCCGACTCGATGAAGTCGGCCTTCGTGATGCGCTACTACGAGGGACTCAGCTTCGCCGAGATCGGGGATGCCCTCGGCCGTGGTGAGGTCGCGATCCGCAAGCGCTATTCGCGTGCGCTCTCCGAGCTGCGCGAACTGTTGACACCGTACGTGGGGCCGGAGGTCTCGGGCGAAGGGGCATGAACGACTCCATGCAACACGACCCGCTCGAACCCGAACCGGTCATCGAGCCGCGCTTGGCGCAGGCTCTCGATGCGCATGCTGTTCGAGCACCGCGCGCCGAGTTCCGCGCTGCGCTGAAGACCCAATTCCTGAACGGGGCGCATGTCGCCGAGGACGCGGATCCGCAAGCGGACGCGGCCCTGGCTGCCGGCCTGGACGCACCGAACGTGCCTCACGCCCGCGCCGAGTTCCGGGAGTCGCTGAGGACGCAGTTCCTCGACGCGCCCGTCGAGACTTCGGTGGCTTCGGAGTCGAGCGCGGACCACAAGCTGGCTCGCAAGTCCGCCGCTCGCCGGTCGACGACGAAACCCCGGGGACAGCGCACCTCGGCGTCGAAGCCGTCCAGCCGTCGCCGCGGTGAACTCGCTCCCAGCCCGGCTCAGGGCTCCCGCAGGAAACTCCAGTTGTCGATGGTGGGTCTCGTCGCAGCGGCGGCCATCGTGCTGCTCGTCCTGCGCCCCTGGCAGTCCGCTTCGTCGCAACCGAACCCGACCCGACCCGGGTACGGCGTGGTCGCAGGTGGCGGCGAGTTCGTGGACCATTGGTTCGTCGATCCGACCAGCTACGTCTCGGGCGAGGTCGTGATCGACGGCGTGCTGCAGCCCAAGGACGTGACGCCCGCGGAGCTGTCCGCGCGCATCGCGAACGCCAAGACGATCGGCACGCAAGGCTCGAACTTGCGTGTGCAGTTCGGCGATTGGTTCGTGATCGGGCTGGACGGAGATTCCCTGCTGGACATCGGCGCCCTGCCCGACGATCCACGCGCAGGTGATTTCACCCTGGCCGCCAAGGGTGGGGGCTACCAGGTCCGCACCGGCCCCGCTTTCAAGGACGAGAGTCGCAAGTTGCGCTTCCGCACGAACGAGACCGAGGTCGACGTCGTCGGCACCATCTTCGGGATCAACTGCTTCGGCACGGGGACGTGCGTCTGTTGCATCGAGGGCCAGGTCCACGTCTCGCCGTGCGCCAAGGCTCTCGCTCCACGCGGAGTCGTCGCCGACCGGATGAGCTTCGTCTATGCCGATGAAGAGGAGCCCATGGACGGCGCGGCGCACGCCGAGCACGTCACGGCTCTGAAGGTCCTCCAGGCGTACGAGTTCCGCCCCTGCCCTCGCTGAGCGATGCCCGCAGCGAGGACCCCGCAGTCGTGGGCGCGGCCCACCCGCCCCGATCCACCCTGCGGGTAAGCACCCGATTCGACGCCTCCTCGAAAATTCCCATCCGCGCTACCGTGTGGGGCATGCAAGACCGAGAGAGATCGCATCGTGGAATCGCCCGCTCGTCGTTCTGGGCACGCCTCGGCTGGCTGATCGGGCTGACCCCGCTGCTGGTCCTCGCGCCGAATACCTCACCCCATCCCGAGGAGTTCGATCCCCAGGAAGGTCACCTCGCCGAACGTGGACGGTGGACCGTGACGGGCGGCAACGCCTCGGGGTCCTCGGCGACGAAGACACCGCCCCTGCGCGGCCCGATCGAGGTGTCCTGGAGAACGAAGCTCAAAGGTGACGTCCACGGGGATCCGCTGGTCTGGGACGACCGCGTGCTCGTCGAGTTGGACATGGGCAAGAAGAAGCGCGCCCTCGTGACGCTCGACCTCGAGACGGGCGAGGAGCTGGACATCAGCTACTACAAGTCGGAACAGCCGTTGGGGCCCAGCATCTGGCGCGACCAGGTCGCCTTCCGCAGCGGGCCCGACAAGATCGAGATCAAGCGTTGGAGTCGGGAAGGGATCGGCAAGGGCTACGGTCATCGCGTCGAAGCGCCGGCCGGTCCGCCTCTGCTCTACGGGTCGGAGCTGTACATCACGTCGGGCGACGGCCTGACCCGTCTGGATCGATCCCGTCGGGAGGTCTGGACCACCCAGGGCGACTACCGAGGTCGACCGCGATTGCGCGGCGACAAGGTCTACGCCATTCGGGAAGGTACGTCCGGTGCCTTCGATGTCGTCGCCATCGATCGCGAGTCGGGAGACGCGGGGAACGACTCCTTGATGGGCAGCACGAAATCGGACCTGTCCGACGCCGACATCGCCGTGATGCATCACTACATCAGCGTTCACCCGACCGGGCCGATTACCGCGATCGGAAGTGGCGCGATGCCGGCGCGTGCGACGCTGCGACCAATCTTCAAGGACAACCTGCGTCGCAACGGATACATCCCGCGCAATCTGTTGCTCGGCTTTCCCGTCGAACATGGAGAGGGATACATCGCGCGCGGCATGAACGTCCGCACCATCCTCAGCAGTGAGGACCTGGAGAACCGCACGACGTCGTTCGAAGAAGGCAGCGCCGCGGCCCGCGTGCCGTGTCTGATCAGCGTGGACCCAACCTACTCCTGGGCGTTGAACGCGGCGGACGATCAGTACCACGTGAACTTCGCGCGCTACGAAGGCCACCCCTCGGTCGCACGCAACGTCCTGTTCCACGCGAACGCGGCCGTCGATCTGTCGACGATGCGCATCCTGTGGCAGACCGACCTGAACGCCACCCAGCGCATGGTTCCCGCCGAAGGGCACGTCCTGGTCGTTCACGACGGCAGTGAACTCTGTGCTCTCGGACGCCCGCGGCCGGTCCAGGAGGAGGCGGAGCGTTTCGACCTGGACCAAGGCGGAGCGTTCGAGGGGGTGGCGGTGCTGGCCGGTGGCAAGGTCCTGGAGGCCAGCTTCACCGTCGACATCGAAGGCGATCGGTTGGCCGAGAATCTGGGTGATGGCAAGACGAAGGGCCACGGGCTCGGCGAAGTGTGGTGGTTGGAGCAGACCAACGGGACCGTTGTCTACGCTCCTTCGGCCAAGGCCGGTGTCAAAGCCGTGGGGCGTCTGGCGGATGCGGAGTCCGGCAAGGTCGCTCTTGAATTGGCGCAGGCCGCCGAGGACTCGCGCGATCCCGAGCTGATGTTCGAGATGTCCGATTGGGCCATCTCGCTCGGCATTCCCGAATCCAAATTGAAGAAGGTCGTGAAGACCGCCGAGGGATTCTCGAAGCGCCCCAAGCCGATCGACTCGAAGGTCGTCGACGAGGTGCGCGGCCGGACCCAGGAGGTCTCGGATGCCGCGGCGGCCGTGATCTGGGACCGCATCGCGAACCTCGCCGGCGAGGAGCCGACCCCGTTGCGCGTCGCCCTGCTGGAACTTCTGTTCGAGGTCGATCCCGATCACGAAGGAGGCGGGCAGGCGGTGCGTGACCTCCTGCCCGACGGGCTCGAGCCGTTCGAACCCTACGTCCCCGCGGACTGGCTGGCCGTGGCCGAGACGGTGCAGTACACGTCGCTCGAGATGGTCGACCTGAGCCTCGACAGTTGGGCCGCCGGCCGCGTCCAGAAGCGCGCGCGCAAGTGGCGCGACGACCTGGTCGGGCTCGAGAGCGACAACCTGCTGATCCTCTGTCCGCCGGCCCAACCCGGCTCCATCGCCAAGTGCATCTCCCTCGGCGAACTCGTGTGTGAACTGCTCGCCGAGATGACGGCCGAGGGACAGCAGGTCCGCGACCTCAAGGACGAGAAGCTCGTGATCGAGCTGTACGAGTCGCGCGACGAGTACATCGCGAAAGCCGGCGAGAACGGCGGCAACCCCGGACTGGCCTTCTCGGCCGGGCACTACACGCCCGCCGAGAACGTGACGCGCATGTACCTGCCCGAGGACGACAACGGCCTCGAGGAAGTCATGCGTACGTTCGCTCACGAAGCGACGCACCACTGGTTGACCGCCCGTTGCACCTTGTGGGACGAGGCCGACGACATCATGCAGCGCGCCTCCCAGCAGGAGGGGTTCTGGATCATCGAGGGCTTCGCGTCCTTCATGGAGGACTTCACCTACGACCTCGAAGCCCGCACCTGGAGCTCCAGCCCCGAGAACTCGTCGAACCTGGACTCGATCGCACGCGCCACCGCGACCCAGGTCGTGCCGTGGGAGGATCAACTGACGATGCCCCACGCGAAGTTCCTGTTCCTGCGCACCGACGACAAGTTCACGATGCTGCCGCGCAGTCAGTACCTGGGGCCGGGCCACAGCTTCAGCCAGACGAACTTCTTCTATGCCCAGGGCGCAGCGATCTGCCACTACCTGTGGGCGGCCGAGGACGGCAAGTACAAGGGCGATCTGATCGCGTACCTGACCCAGTACTACCGCACGCGCAAGGCCCACGACCTCGAGAAGCTCACCGGCCTGGAGCACAAGAAGCTGGGCGAGGCCATCCACGCCTGGTGCCGTTCGGTCGCGTCGTTGCGCGACTGACAGCAACAGGGATGGACGATGGTGGAGC
>TARA_R110002073_G_scaffold11397_8_pt1 | contig 22029 bp, 19 predicted proteins | sample TARA_R110002073 | Tara Oceans TARA_R110002073 (sample SAMEA4397174) | marine metagenome | biome: Polar Biome; feature: [DCM] deep chlorophyll maximum layer (ENVO:01000326); material: water (ENVO:00002006), including particulate matter (ENVO:01000060) such as... | depth 40 m | reverse complement strand
GGTGAATTGGCCAGCGGCCAAGAGGGGGCGCGCAGCCCCCTGCCCGGTATATCGCGTGGAGGGCGGCAGCCCTCCTCCGTTTCAGCCGTCGGGGCGCTCAGCTGCGGGCTGCGCGGATCAGGCGCAGGATGTCGCGCGCGGCGTTGGGGATGTTGGTTCCCGGCCCGAAGATTGCCTTGACCCCGTTGTCATACAGGAACTGGTAATCTTGCTGCGGGATCACGCCGCCGCAGATCACCAGGATATCGCCCGCGCCGGCCGCGTTCAGCGCCTGCACCAGCTTCGGGGCCAGCGTCTTGTGACCCGCCGCCTGGCTGGAAATACCGATGACATGCACGTCATTGTCCACCGCGTCCTGAGCCGCTTCCTCGGGCGTCTGGAACAGCGGACCGACATCGACGTCAAAGCCGATATCGGCGAACGCCGTGGCGATGACCTTGGCGCCCCGGTCATGGCCATCCTGGCCCATCTTGACCACCAGCATGCGCGGGCGGCGGCCCTCGTCGGCGGCAAAGGCCTCGACATCGGCCTGAATGGCCGCGAAACCCTCGTCCCCTTCGTAGGCGGCGCCGTAGACCCCGGCCAGGGTCTTGACCTCGGCGCGGTGACGCCCGAACACCTTTTCCATGCTCATGCTGATTTCCCCCACGCTGGCGCGCGCGCGCGCAGCGTCGACGGCCCCCTCCAGCAGATTGCCGCCATCCCGCGCGCGGCGTTCAAGTTCCGCCAGCGCGGCGCGGCACGCGGCATCGTCACGGGTCGCGCGGATCTGCATCAGGCGGGCGATCTGCCCTTCGCGCACCTTCACGTTGTCGATATCCAGAATGTCGATCGGGTCTTCCTTGTCCAGGCGGTATTTGTTGACCCCGACGATCACTTCCTCGCCGCGGTCGATCATCGCCTGACGCCGCGCCGCCGATTCCTCGATCCGCAGCTTGGGCATCCCGCTGGCGACGGCTTTGGTCATGCCTCCCATTTCTTCAACTTCGCAGATCAGTTTCCAAGCCTCATCAGCCAGGTCGGCTGTCAATTTTTCAACATAGTAAGAACCCGCCAACGGATCGACGACTTTCGTCACGCCGGTCTCTTCTTGCAAGATCAGCTGCGTGTTGCGCGCGATCCGGGCGCTGAATTCGGTGGGCAGGGCGATGGCCTCGTCCAGCGCGTTGGTGTGCAGCGACTGCGTGCCGCCCAGCGCCGCCGCCATGGCCTCATAGGCCGTGCGCACCACGTTGTTGTAGGGATCTTGTTCCTGCAACGACACGCCCGAGGTCTGGCAATGGGTGCGCAGCATCAGGCTGCCGGGTTTCTTTGGCTCGAACTCCGACATGATGCGATGCCACAGCAGACGCGCGGCGCGCAGCTTCGCGGCCTCCATGAAGAAATTCATGCCGATGGCGAAGAAGAAGCTCAGACGCCCGGCAAACTTGTCCACGTCCATCCCGCGCTCGATCGCCGCGCGCACGTATTCGCGCCCGTCGGCCAGCGTATAGGCCAGTTCCTGCACCAGATTGGCCCCGGCTTCCTGCATATGGTAGCCCGAGATCGAGATCGAGTTGAATTTCGGCATCTCGTTCGAGGTGTATTCGATGATATCCGCGATGATCCGCATCGACGGTTCGGGCGGATAGACATAGGTGTTGCGCACCATGAATTCCTTCAGGATGTCGTTCTGGATGGTGCCAGACAGAGCCGCCCGGTCCACGCCCTGTTCCTCGCCCGCGACGATGAAATTCGCCAGAATCGGGATCACCGCACCGTTCATCGTCATCGACACGCTGACCTTCTCCAGCGGAATGCCGTCGAACAGGATCTTCATGTCCTCGACACTGTCGATCGCCACGCCCGCCTTGCCGACATCGCCGACCACGCGTTCGTGGTCGCTGTCATAGCCCCGGTGGGTCGCCAGATCGAAGGCCACCGACACGCCCTGCTGCCCCGCCGCCAGCGCCTTGCGGTAGAACGCGTTCGACTCCTCGGCGGTCGAGAAGCCGGCATATTGGCGGATCGTCCACGGGCGGCCCGCATACATCGTGGCACGCGGGCCCCGGGTAAAGGGCGCGATGCCGGGGACGGAGCCCAGATGCTCCAGCCCCTGGATATCGGCCTCGGTATAGAGCGGCTTGACCGGAATGCCCTCGAGCGTGTTCCAGGTCAGATCCTCAAGGCTGCGCCCGCGCAGTTCCCTGGCCGCCAGGGCTTCCCATTGTGCGCGCTTGTCGGTGGTGTCGGTCATGGCTGACTCCTGATTTCTGTGGGCTGCGCGCTCGGGCGCGCGGCGAATTCATGCGGATCACTGGTGTTTTTCCGGCGCAGCGCCCTATATCGTGCAGACAGGGAGACACAAAGCCGATGAAATCAGTTCTGTATGGGGTGCTATGCTTGACGCTTGCCGCCGCCCCGGTGGCCGCACAGGAACAAGCCGGGCCAGCGCCCGGGACGACGGCGCAGACGCTTGGCGTGCCCGACACGGCCATGGCCGAGCTTGAGCCTGCGCTGCAAATTCTGGATGCGGCCGGGATCGACCCCGAGGAGTTTCTGTGGGACCGGCGGATCGTGGCCGTGATGGCCAATTCGCCGCGCGATCCGGCGTTCATCCGGCAGATGGAGGACATCCGCGAGCAGCAGGCGGATCTGCTGGAACGCGATGTCGTTGTGCTGTTTGATGCCGACCGCAATTCCGGCAGCCTGCTGCGCCAGATGCTGCGCCCGCGCGGGTTCATGCTGGCGATCATCGAGAAGGACGGCCAGATCAAGCAGCGCCGCCCGTCACCGCGCGACGTGCGCGAGATTTCGGCCGCGATCGACCATTTCCCGCTGCGGCGGCAGGAGTTTCTGGAGCGCAACCCGGCCGGGCGGTGACGCGGACGGTCGGCGGCGCGGGGACTGCTGTCCCCGGTCGGCTGCGCCGCCCCCCCCTGCGAGTATTTCAGGCAAGATGAAGCCGGTGCGCGGCGCGAGGCGATGAGCGACGCGCCCGTCATCTCATTCGAACTCCATGATGACGTCGTCCACCGCCATCGAGCCGCCGACTTCGGCGTTGATCTTCCTGACCACGCCTTTCTTTTCGGCGCGCAGGATGTTTTCCATCTTCATCGCTTCGACGGTGCACAGCGCCTGGCCCTCAAAGACCTCGTCGCCCGCGGCGACCGACAGCTTGACCACAAGGCCCGGCATCGGGCATAGCAGCAGCTTCGAGGTGTCCGGCGGCAGTTTTTCGGGCATCAGCCGGGCCAGTTCCGCCTGGCGCGGCGTGCGGGTGTGAACCTTCAGGTCGGCGCCGCGCACCCGGATGCGGTAGCCGCCGGAAATGCGGCCCACTTTCAGCACCAGCGGTTGCCCGTCGATCAGCAGGCGTGCCAGCGACTGGCCCGGGGTCCAGTCGGATTCGACGCGCATCGAACCGCCATCGGCAAAATCGATATCGGCGCCGCTACGATCCGCGCGGATGGTCACCGAGAAATCCACGCCCTGAAGCGAGACGACCCAGTCGCCGCCGACCTTGCGTTCATGATTGTCCATCCGGCCCGACACCCGGGTGCGGCGGATTTCGGCCACGCGGTTCATGGCCGCCGCCGCCGCGGCGACGCGTTTGAGCGTTGCCTCGGGCAGGTCGACGCCCTGGAACCCATCGGGGAATTCTTCTTCGATGAAGGCGGTGGTCATGTCGCCGGACACGAATTTCGGATGGTCCATCACCGCCGAGCAGAACGGCAGGTTGTGGCCAATGCCTTCCACGTCGAACGTGTCCAGCGCCACGCGCATTTCCTCGATCGCGTCGGCGCGGGTCGGGGCCCATGTGCACAGCTTGGCGATCATCGGGTCGTAATACATGCTGATCTCGCCGCCCTCGAAGACGCCGGTATCGTTGCGCACGATCCCGCCCGAAGCGGTCGGCCCTTCGACCGGCGGGCGGTAGCGCGTCAGGCGGCCGATGGAGGGCAGGAAGTTGCGATAGGGGTCTTCGGCGTAAAGGCGGCTTTCCATCGCCCATCCGTTGATCTTCAAATCCGACTGCTGGAACGGCAAGGCCTCGCCACTGGCCACGCGGATCATCTGTTCGACCAGATCGACACCGGTAATCAGTTCGGTCACGGGGTGTTCCACCTGTAGGCGGGTGTTCATTTCCAGGAAGTAGAAATTGCGGTCGCCGTCGACGATGAACTCCACTGTGCCCGCGCTGGTATAGCCCACGGCCTTGGCCAGGGCGACGGCCTGTTCGCCCATGGCCTTGCGCGTGGCTTCGTCCAGGAAAGGGCTGGGGGCCTCTTCGATGACTTTCTGGTTGCGGCGCTGGATGGAGCATTCGCGCTCGTGCAGGTAGACGCAATTGCCATGCGTGTCGCCCAGCACCTGAATTTCGATGTGACGCGGCTGGGTGACAAATTTCTCGATGAAAATCCGGTCATCGCCAAAGCTGCTGGCGGCTTCGTTCCTGGAGGACTGAAAGCCTTCGCGCGCTTCGTCATCGTTCCAGGCGATGCGCATCCCCTTGCCGCCGCCCCCGGCCGAGGCCTTGATCATCACCGGGTAGCCGATCTGGTTCGAGATCTTGACCGCGTCCTCGGCATCCTCGATCAGGCCCATGTAACCGGGCACCGTGCTGACGCCGGCCTTCTGTGCGATCTTCTTCGAAGTGATCTTGTCGCCCATCGATTCGATCGCCGGGCTGGGCGGGCCGACAAAGGCGACGCCCTCGGCCTCGAGCGCCTCGGCGAATTTCATGTTCTCGGACAGGAAGCCATAGCCCGGATGCACGGCCTCGGCCCCGGTCTGACGGATCGCCTCCATCACCTTGTCGATGACGATATAGGACTGGTTGGCCGGCGCCGGGCCGATACGCACGGCTTCATCGGCCATCTTGACGTGCAGCGCGTTGGCATCGGCATCCGAATAGATGGCGACCGTGGCGATCCCCATCTTGCGGGCGCTTTTGATGACCCGGCAGGCGATCTCGCCCCTGTTGGCGATCAGGATCTTCTTGAACATTCTCACTCCTCCGGGCCCGAACGGGCCCCGCAATGAACGGCTGGACAGAGGGCGCGGCGGCACCCCGCTTGATGGATGATAGGCTGGCGGGACGGGCGCATCACGGCTCGTCATCCTGCCAGTCGATGGGTTCGGCGTCGCCGGAAAACACATCGGGAAAGCTGACCTGGGCGTAGGCCACGTCGATGCGCAGCAAGGCGTCATAGCTGGCCGGATCGAACGGATCCTCGGCGCGCAGGACCTCACGCTCCAGAAGCCAGGACAAGCGCCCGGCATCCAGGTTCCCGCGCTCGAAAGGCTCGTCGCCGAAATGTTCCCACAGGGCGGCCAGGAACCCGGCATCCGCGCGGCGGTCGGCGGGGCGGCGGTCGGCAAAACGCCGGCGCGCGACCAGGGGCGTGGCGCCCTCCTTGTTGGCGCGGCGAATGGTAAACTGGAAATCGGTGCCGGGCAGGCGCCCGGGAAAGCCGCGATGCTTCAGCATGGCACCCCCCCGCACGCTGGCCGGCTGAACGCCGGATTCGCAGGCAGGCAAACGGGCGGCGCCGCATGCGGCACCGCCCGTCCGATCACGCGGTCACGCGTGACGTCAGTATTTGTTCGACACCGGTTCGACGTAGATCGGCTGCGGAACGGGCTCGACCATGACGAATTCTTCCTGACGGCTTTGGTTGCAGCCGGCCAGGACGGTGAGGCCGAGAACAGCCACCAGGGCTGAGATAGTGGTTTTGGACATGCGATACTCCTGCTCTGGGCACGCCCCGGTCGCTGGGCTGCCCCAAGGGTCCGGATGCTTAAATTCGCACAAGCAGACATGCTTGCGCCAAGAGGGACCATATCCCATATCGGGGGTATTTGCCAGTTTTTCCGTTCAAACATGGGGGCTTGCAAGCCGTTCTGTTGCCAAGCCGCACCAATGCGCGGTTCCTGGACGGTCAAAAAATCAACATCTAGCGGAAACGTGATGTGCAGCCCAAAGATGCTGGGGGACCATCCCGCCGGGCTACAGCGGGATGTTGTCATGCTTTTTCCACGGATTTGTGAGCTTCTTGTTGCGAAGGCTGGCGAACGCGCGGGCAACACGGCGCCGCGTGCCGCGCGGCTGGATGACTTCGTCGATGAACCCGCGTTCGGCCGCGACAAAGGGATTGGCGAAACGGGCTTCATAATCCTTGGTATGGGTCGCGATCTTGTCGGCATCGCCCAGATCGGCCCGGTGAATGATTTCAGTCGCGCCCTTGGCGCCCATCACCGCGATTTCGGCGGTCGGCCAGGCATAGTTGAAATCGCCGCGCAAATGCTTCGAGGCCATCACGTCATAGGCCCCGCCATAGGCCTTGCGGGTAATCACCGTCACCTTCGGCACGGTTGCCTCGCCATAAGCGAACAGCAGCTTCGCGCCGTGCTTGATGACACCGCCATATTCCTGACCGGTGCCCGGCAGGAATCCAGGCACATCGACCAGCGTCAGGATCGGAATTTCGAAGGCATCGCAGAACCGCACGAAACGCGCCGCCTTGCGTGAGCTGTCGATATCCAGACAGCCGGCCAGCACCATCGGCTGGTTGGCGACCACGCCCACTGTCTGCCCTTCCAGCCGGATGAACCCGGTGATGATGTTCTTGGCGAAATCGGCCTGGATCTCGTAGAAATCCCCTTCGTCGGCGACTTTCAGGATCAGTTCCTTCATGTCATAGGGCGTGTTGGCATTGTCGGGGATCAGCGTGTCCAGGCTGTCTTCGATCCGGTTGGGGTCATCGAAGAACGGGCGAACGGGCGGCTTTTCGCGGTTGTTCAGCGGCAGATAGTCGATCAGCCGGCGCACTTCGGTCAGCGCCTCGACATCGTTTTCAAACGCGCCATCCGCAACCGATGACTTTTTGGTATGCGTGCCCGCGCCGCCCAGTTCCTCGGCGGTGACGATTTCATTGGTGACGGTTTTCACGACATCGGGCCCGGTCACGAACATGTAGGACGAATCGCGCACCATGAAGATGAAGTCGGTCATCGCTGGGCTGTAGACCGCGCCACCCGCGCAGGGCCCCATGATGACGCTGATCTGCGGCACCACACCGCTGGCCATGATGTTGCGCTGAAACACATCGGCGTAACCGGCAAGGCTGGCGACGCCTTCCTGAATGCGCGCCCCGCCGGAATCGTTCAGACCGATCACCGGCGCGCCGTTCTGGATGGCCATATCCATGATCTTGCAGATTTTCTGCGCATGGGTTTCCGACAGCGAGCCGCCGAACACCGTGAAATCCTGGCTGAACACATAGACCATGCGGCCGTTGACCGTGCCCCAGCCGGTCACCACCCCGTCGCCCGAGGGGCGGTCTTTCTCCATGCCGAAATCGGTGCAGCGATGGGCGACGAACATGTCGAATTCCTCGAACGAGCCCTCGTCGAGCAAGAGTTCGATGCGTTCGCGGGCGGTCAGCTTGCCCTTGGCATGCTGGCTGTCGATCCGCCGCTGGCCGCCGCCAAGCCGTGCGGTCTCGCGGCGGTGTTCCAGCTCTTGCAGAATGTCCTTCATCGGGCCCCTCCTCGGATTTGCGCGCAATCTACGGCTGGAAGGCGGCAAGGGGAAGCAAAATCAAGGAAATTTGCAAAGCAGTTGGCAAGGACGGGATGCTAATTGCAAATCCGCAAATGCCCGACTCGATCCTTGCGACCTGATGCCGGAAGAGCCCAAACCCGGGGGTTAACCGCTGGACTTCCCCCGGGCACGTCACTACACTTGTGAAATGAATACAGCCGTGCCGCGGTTCCTTGACCGCACCACCCCTCCGCATATCGCAACCTTGATCCTGATTGCCGGGATTTCCGCGCTTTCAATGAACATTTTCGTGCCGTCGCTGCCCAATATGGCCGCGTATTTTCAGGCCGATTACGGGACCATGCAGTTGTCGATCTCGTTGTATCTGGCCTTCAGCGCGGGCCTGCAACTGGTGATCGGTCCGATTTCGGACCGCTATGGGCGCAGGCGCATCTTGTTGATTTCAATGGGTGTATTTGCGGTCGCAAGCCTTGGCACGCTGCTGGCACCAAACGCCGAGATCTTTTTGGTGTTTCGTATGTTGCAGGCTTCGATCGCGACATCGCTGGCCCTGAGCCGGGCCATCGTGCGCGACATGGTCGATGAGGACCGCGCGGCCTCGATGATCGGCTATGTGACCCTGGGCATGTCCGTTGTGCCAATGCTGGGCCCGGTGATCGGCGGCGCGCTGGATGAAGTCTACGGCTGGCAGGCCAGTTTTCTGGTGCTGCTGGTGCTGGGTCTGGCGGTCTGGGCGCTGACATGGGCCGATCTGGGTGAAACCGCGGTCAACCGGCCGACCAGTTTCAGGGCGCAGGTGCGCGAATACCCTGAACTGCTGATGTCCCCGCGATTCTGGGGCTATGTGCTGAGCACGGCTTTCGCCTCGGGCGTGTTCTTTGCCTATCTTGGTGGCGCGCCATTCGTCGGCACGGTTCTTTACAACCTGACCCCAAGCGAGCTGGGCCTTTATTTCGGCGCGACCGGGCTGGGTTATGGCGCGGGCAATTTCCTGTCCGGGCGCTATTCGACGCGCGTCGGCACGAATCGCATGATCGTGTATGGCAATGTCGCGATGGCGGCGGGCCTGATCGTGCAAATCGGTGCCGTAGTCACCGGCCTGGGCGGCGCGCTGGGGTTTTTCCTGCCGTTCCTGGTTGTGGGCCTTGGCAACGGCATGGTCTTGCCGAATTCCAACGCCGGGATGCTGTCGGTGCGCCCGCACCTGGCCGGCACGGCGGCGGGGCTTGGCGGGGCCTTCATGATTGGCGGCGGCGCGGCCCTGTCGGCGCTGGCGGGCGCGGTCTTGACGCCGCAAACCGGGGCATGGCCATTGCTGACCATCATGGCGCTCAGTTGCCTGGGCTCGATCGTCGCCATCGCCCTCGTCATTCGCCGCAACAAGAGTTTGGGCCTTTGACCCCGGGGCGGAAATATCTCTGGGATTTCCGGGTTTGCAAAGCTAGCGTGGCGCTGTTGCAAAGTCAGGGGCGATCATGGCCATTCAAAAACTCTATGCCGGCGCCAAGTTGCGCGAAATCCGCACGCGACTGGAACTGACGCAAAAGGAGTTCGCCGCGCGGATGGGCGTGTCGCTGCCCTATCTGAACCAGATGGAGAACAACAACCGCCCGGTTTCCACCGCCGTGGTTCTGGCGCTGGCGCGGGAATTCGGCACGGATGTGACCGAATTGTCCACCGGCGACAGCGAGCGCATGGTGTCGGACCTGCGCGAGGCGCTGGCCGACCCGGTTTTTCCCACGCCCCCGCCGACCGCCGCCGATCTGCGACTTGTGGCCTCGAACGCGCCAGGGGTCGCGCGGGCGCTGCTGGCGCTGCACCGGGCCTACCGCGAGGCGCATGAGCGGCTGGCGTCGCTGGACGAGGCCCTGGGGCGGGACGATCAGGTTCTGTCCGCGTCCCCCTGGGAGGAGGTGCGCGATTTCTTTCACTACTGCGACAACTATATCGACGCCGTGGACCGCGCCGCCGAGCATTTCGCGCAAGGACCGGACAGCATCGAATCCCAGGCCGCGAAATTGCTGGAGCGGCGCGGGATCAGCTTGCAGTTATCCGATGATGGACTGCTGCGGCGCTACGATCCGCAGCGGCAGACCCTCACTTTATCAACAAAGGCGTCAGCGGCGACCCGGCGGTTCCAGACCCTGCATCAGGTGGCCCTGCTGACCCAGAACGACCTGTTGGAGGCAACGCTGGACCTGGCGCGCTTTCGTTCGGACGATGCCCGCGCCATCGCCAAGATCGGGCTGGCCAACTATTTCGCCGGGGCCGCGCTGCTGCCCTATCGGCCGTTCCTGGCCGCGGCGCAGGAAACCCGCCATGATCTGGAAGTCCTGTCCGATCGCTTCGGTGCCTCGATCGAACAGGTCGCGCATCGGCTGTCGACCTTGCAGCGCCCGGGATTCAAGGGCGTGCCGTTCTTCTTCGTGCGCGTCGACCAGGCCGGCACGATCACCAAGCGGCATTCCGCCACGCGCCTGCAATTCGCCCGTTACGGGGGCGCCTGCCCGTTGTGGAACGTGCATCAGGCGTTCGAAACACCCGGCCGGTTCCTGCGCCAGCTGGCCGAGACGCCGGACGGGGTGCGCTATTTCTGCCTGGCGCGCGATGTGTCCAAGCAAGGCGGCTCGTTCCGCGCGCCGGTGCGGCGCTATGCCATCGGTCTGGGATGCGAGATCCGCCATGCCGGTGCCCTGACCTATGCCGACGACATGGACCTGACCAATCCGCAGGCCTTCGAGCCGATCGGCATTTCCTGCCGCATCTGCGCGCGACCGGACTGCCATCAACGCTCTGTCCCGCCGCTTGAACAGGGGTTGCGGATCGATTTCGACCGGCGCGGCGTCTTGCCTTACGGCATTGACCATCCGCCGGGGTGACGCAAAACAGGCCACATCGGCGGCCCGTGTTGAACGCTATTGACCGGTGTCAGGCGGCCCGGTGTCTAGTCTCCCGGTGTCAGGCCGACCTGAGCATCGCCGCGATTTCGTCTTTCAGCGCCAGGCGCGTCTTTCGCATTTCTGTCAGGTGATCGTCGGATGTCGGCTCGACATCCGTTTCGGCGCGGTGCACCTGACCGTTGATGTCGTGGTAGTCGTCGAACAGCCTGGCGAAATGCGCATCCGATTGCTTGAGCGCATGCATTTTCTCCACATCAGCGGGAAATTCCTCGGCGAGTTCGTGGGGTGTGTGCGACATTCCAGTCTCCGTGTCAGTGGCGTTCTCTCTGATCTCAAACTATTCCCATTGGCTCGCCGGCGCCCTTGATCTGGATCACGATTGTCTGACGAATTGCAGAAAATCGGGCGCGTGACAGGGGCTGGCCGTGTTTATCGGGCCGCCGCGCGCCAGCCGGCCGCCAGCGCCTCCTGGGCCGAGCAGAACCAGCGCTCGCCGCGCGCGGGATTGATGCGCGTTCGGTCATAATCGCGCTGCCCCGGCACGTGGAATATGCGCCCGTTGGCCGATATGTTGCCTTTGATCGCACAGTTGCCGATGGCATCGCCAGCGGCATTCGAGGCGCTGGAGGTCGCAACCGGAGAATCAGCCGCCGACGCTGCCCGGCGCGCGGCGCGGAATTCGGCCGGATCGACGACTCCGCGTCCATTTTGACGCCAGATGCCCCGGTTGCCGGCCTGTGCCAGGGCCTCATTGGCAACATAGTCCGTCGAATAGCGGCGATAGGCGGTGGCTGCACCCGCTTCGACCAGCGCGGCCCCCAGGTCGCCCTGCCCCGCGTCACAGCGCGCGATCACCCGTCCGTATCGATCATTCCCGCGCCCGATGCAGGTGACCGGCCCGTCGGCCAGGGCGCGCAGAACATCGCGCGCCCAGCGGCCACAGGCCCAATCCCCGTGGGGCGTTTCGCAGGTTTGCGACAATTCCGGCGCGTCGATCCCGAAGAGGCGCACCCGCGCGCCGCCCACATCCAGCGTATCGCCGTCGATGATACGCGCCGCGCCGCGCAGATCGGAACCGGCGGCCACGGGCAGGGCCGAGAGTGCCAGTATCAGAATGAACCGCGAACAAATCCTTAACATCCCCCAGACTTAGGGGGTTGCAAACGATCGCTCAAGGACTGAGTCCGAAAATCCTTAACAAACGTTTAACGTCCAGGAAGGAACGTCATCCGCCTCACCGTTGCGAGGTTTTCCACGCCGGATTGAACCAGGGTTGCAGGTTCGAAGCCGGCAAGGGATCGCGTCCCAGGATATGGTCGGCAATCTTTTCGCCGACCATGATCGACGGGCCGTTCAGGTTGCCGTTGGTGATGCGCGGAAATATCGAGCTGTCGGCCACGCGCAACCCGTCGACACCGATCACGCGGCCCTGCGGATCGACCACCGCCATCGGATCATCGGCGCGCCCCATCCTGGCCGTGCCGCAGGGATGATAGGCGCTTTCCGCGTGTTCGGTGATGAAGGCGTCGATATCGGCGTCGCTTTGCACGCCGCTGCCGGGCTGGATTTCATGCTTGGTGTAGCGGGCGATCGCCGGCTGGGCCATGATCTCGCGCGTCAGGCGGATGCAGGTGCGGAATTCGGACCAGTCATCCGGGTGCGACATGTAGTTGAAGCGGATTTCGGGCGCGGCGACGGGATCGCCGGATTTCAGGCGCACCGTGCCGCGCGATTTTGAACGCATCGGTCCGACATGAGCCTGAAATCCGTGCCCCTCGGCCACCGCCTTGCCGTCATAGCGCACGGCGATGGGCAGGAAGTGATACTGGATATCGGGGTAGTCCACGCCGGCTGCCGAGCGGATGAAGCCGCAGCTTTCAAACTGGTTCGATGCGCCCGGCCCGGTGCCGAAGAACAGCCACTGAGCGCCCACCCAGGCCTTGCCCCACAGGTTCCAGTATTTGAACAGCGAGATCGGATCCTTGGTGGCGAACTGCATATAGACTTCAAGGTGATCTTGCAGGTTCGATCCCACGCCGGGGCGATCCGCAACCAGCTCGATCCCGTGTTCGGACAGATGCGCCCCCGGACCGATGCCCGACAGCATCAGCAGTTTCGGGGTGTTCAGGCTGGATGCCGCCAGAATGACTTCCTGCGTGGCCATCACCCGTGTGCCATCGACCAGTTCGACGCCGCGCGCGCGGCCCTGTTCGATGATGACCCGCGCCGCCAGCCCCTTGTGCAGCGCCACACGGCCGGTTTTCATCGCCGGTTTCAGATAGGCCTTGGCCGCAGACCAGCGCTCGCCGCGCCAGATCGTGGCCTCGAACGCGCCGAACCCTTCCTGCTGCGCGCCGTTGTAGTCGCGCGTGACGGGGTAGCCCGCCTGACGACCGGCGTCGATGAAGGCGTCGAACAGCGGGTTCTCGCGCTTGCCCCGGCTGATGTGCAAGGGGCCGTCGGTGCCGCGCCAATCCGTGCCGGTGCCGGCATCTTCGGCGCCGTGCCAGTGTTCCATGCGTTTGAAATAGGGCAGCACATCGGCGTAAGACCAGCCATCGGCGCCGCTGTCGGCCCAATGGTCGAAATCGCCCGCATGACCGCGCACATAGACCATGCCGTTCACGCTGGAGGATCCGCCAATGACCTTGCCGCGCGGCGTTGCCAGGCGGCGCCCGCCCAACCCAGGCTCGGGTTCGGATTGCAGGCCCCAGTCGTATCGTGCCATGTTCATCGGATAGGACAGCGCGCCGGGCATCTGGATGAACGGCCCGGCATCCGTGCCCCCGAATTCGACGACGATCACCGATTTCCCGGCCTCGGCCAGCCGATACGCCACCGCCGACCCGCCCGAGCCCGCGCCCACGATCACATAATCCGCGTTCATCATCGTTCCCCGATCAATAGGGTGCATCGACGGGACCGGAGCCCACGTAAACCGATTTCACCTGGGTGTAGTGTTCCAGCGCCGCATGGCCGTTCTCGCGCCCGACGCCTGACAGTTTCGAGCCGCCGAACGGCGCCTGGACCGGCGTCAGGTTGTAGGTGTTGATCCAGCAGGTGCCCGCCTGGAACCGGCGCACCACGCGGTGCGCCCGCGCCAGATCGGCGGTGAACACCCCGGCGGCCAACCCGAATTCGGTGTCGTTGGCGCGGGCGATCGCTTCCTTCTCGGTCTCGAACTCCAGCACGGCCATGACCGGGCCAAAGATTTCCTCGCGGGCGATGGTCATGGTGTCGGTGACATCGGCAAAGACAGTCGGTCGCAGGTAGTTGCCGGGCTGATCCAGCCGCGTGCCGCCGGTGATCAGCGTGGCGCCTTCGGACTGCCCGATGGCGATATACGCCGTCACCTTGTCCAGTTGATCGGCCGAAACCATGGGCCCCATCTGCGTGGCCTCCTCCAGCGGGTCGCCGATGACAATCGCCTCGGTCCGTTCCCTCAGGCGTTGCAGGAAGCGCGCCTTGATGCCCTTTTGCACGAACACCCGCGTGCCATTGGAACAGATCTGCCCGGTGGAATAGAAATTCCCCAGCATCGCCGCGCCGACCGCGTCGTCCAGATTGGCGTCATCAAAAATCACGATCGGGGATTTGCCGCCCAGTTCCATGGTGACATGGCGGATTCCGTCGGCGGCGGCGGCGTAAACCTTGCGGCCCGTGGGAACAGAGCCGGTCAGCGACACTTTATCTGTGCGCGGATCGGTGACCAGCGCCGCGCCGACCGCGCCGCGCCCCTGCACCACGTTGAACAGGCCGGGCGGGGCGCCTGCTTCGATAAAGATCTCGGCGATTTTCAGGGCGCAGAGCGGCGTCACTTCGGACGGCTTGAACACCATCGCGTTGCCGAACGCCAGCGCGGGCGCGGCCTTCCAGCAGGCGATCTGCGTGGGGTAATTCCACGCGCCGATGCCGACACAGACGCCCAGCGGTTCGCGCAGGGTGTAGACGAAGTCATCGCCGCCCAGCGCGATCGTCTGGCCAGTGACGGTCGGCGCGAACCCCGCGAAGTATTCCAGCGCATCGGCGCCCGAACTCGCATCCGCGACCAGCGTTTCCTGAAGCGGCTTGCCGGTATCCAGCGTTTCCAGTTCGGACAGTTCGCGGTTGCGCACGCGGATCAGGCTGGCCGCGCGGTGCAACACGCGCCCGCGTTCCACCGGGGCCAGGGCGGCCCAGCCTTCCTGCGCGCGCGCGGCCGCATCCAGCGCCTTGTCTATCAGCGCGGGAGTGGCTTCGTGAAGGCGCGCGATCACCGCGCCGGTTGCCGCATAGACGCATTCGATCACGGCTCCGGCGGTGTCTTCGACATAGGCACCATCAATGAAATGGCTGGCAGTGGGTTGCGCACGCATGTCAGCAATCCTTCAGGGCTAGGGTCAGATAGGTTTCGATCGGCGCGCTGGCCTGCACGGAATTCGGGCTTTCCTCGCCCAGCACGGCATGCAGATAGGCGCCGTCGATCATGGCCGCGATATTGCGCGCGATTTCCGGGGCGCGCCCCCCCGCCAGCGGGCGCAGCGCGTGGCTCAGGTTCGAAACCAGACGCCGCTGGTAGACGCGCAGCAGGCGCCGCGCTTCGGGCCGGGTCTGGGCCAGAACGTAGAAATTCAGCCAGGCGGCAATGACTTCATGCCGGAAATTCGCCGCCGAGAAGGACGCGCGGATCACCGCGCGCGCGCGCCCTTCGGGCGTGTCGGCGGCGGACAACGCGCCGCGCACTTCGGCGCCGTAGACGGTCAGGACATGGCGCATGGCGGCCAGGAACATCGCTTCCTTCGAGCCGAAGTAATGATGCGCCAGCGCCGAGGACATGCCGGCGCGTTTCGATATCCGGCTGACCGTCACCTCAAGGCTGCCCACATCCCCGATTTCGGCGATTGTAGCCTTGATAAGCGAAGCACGTCGTATAGGCTCCATTCCGATCTTGGGCATGTTCTGACCCCCGTTTTGACCCAATGCGCGTCTGTCGCGATCCGGATTCGTGTTGCAACCCTGCTAATTGATCGTTTATTGACTCGTCAATCAACAAAAACAGCCAACAGGAAGTGACCATGAAAATCACCTATCTTTCCGCCACCACCGCCGCGCTGGCCCTGCTGTCCGCTCCGGCCTTCGCCGATTGCAACACCGTGCGCTTCTCGGATGTGGGCTGGACCGACATCACCGCCACAACCGCCACCGCGTCCACGGTGCTGAGCGCGCTGGGCTACCAGACCGAGGTTCTGCTGCTGTCCGTTCCGGTGACCTATACCTCGATGGCCGAGGGCGATATCGACGTGTTCCTGGGCAACTGGATGCCGACCATGGAGGCCGACATCGCCCCCTACCGCGAGGCTGGGACCGTTGACACCGTGCGCCGCAACCTGGCGGGCGCGAAATACACCCTGGCCACCAATGCCGCTGGCGTCGCGCTGGGGATCACCGATTTCGCCGATATCGCCGCCAATCGTGACGCGCTGGACAGCAGCATCTACGGGATCGAGCCCGGAAATGACGGCAACCGCCTGATCCTGGACATGATCCAGCAGAACGCCTTTGGCCTGGACGGGTTTCAGGTTGTCGAAAGCTCGGAACAGGGGATGCTGGCGCAGGTTCAGCGTTCCGAGCGCCGCGATCAGCCGGTGATCTTCCTGGGCTGGGAGCCGCACCCGATGAACGCCAATTTCGACATGAGCTATCTGTCGGGTGGCGATGACTGGTTCGGCCCCGATTTCGGTGGCGCCGAAGTGTTCACCAACACCCGCGCCGGGTATGTGGGCGAATGCCCCAATGTCGGCCGGTTGCTGAGCAACATGGAATTCAGCCTGGCGCTGGAAAACGAGATCATGGGCGCGATCCTGAATGACGGCACCGACCCGAACGACGCCGCCGCCGCCTGGCTGGCCGCCAATCCCGAGGTTCTGGGCCCGTGGCTGGACGGCGTGACCACCATCGACGGTGGTGACGCGATGGAAGCCGTCATGGCCGCCCTGAACTGATAAGCCCGCCCCGGACCACCACCTTTGGTCCGGGGCCCTTTTTTTTACCCAAGCGGAGCGCGCATGTCAGACCCTGTCCTTGAGGCCATCATTTCCGCGAAGATTCCGCTGGGCGCGACCGTCGCCCAGGGCTTCGCCTGGGTCGAAGAGAATTTCTGGCGCACCTTCGACGCGATCGAGGTGGGCATCAGCGTGGCCATCGACAGCGTGGAATTCGCGCTGTCCAGCTTGCATCCGCTGATCCTGATCCTTGTTTTCGGCGCGATCACCTATGCCTTGCAACGGCGCTGGGCTTCGGTGGGAATCGTCGTGCTGGCCGGTCTCTTCGCGCTGAACCAGGGCTATTGGGAGCAAACCATCCAGACCCTGACGCTGGTTCTGGGCGCGTGCTTCGTCTGCATGGCCATCGGCGTGCCGCTGGGCGTCTATTCGGCCCATCACCCCCGGTTCTACCGCGCCCTGACCCCGATGCTGGATCTGATGCAGACCCTGCCGACCTTTGTCTACCTGATCCCGGTTCTGGTGCTGTTCGGGCTGGGCATGGTGCCCGGGCTGGTGGCCACCGTGATCTTCGCCATGCCCGCCGCGATCCGCCTGACCGAGCTGGGCATCCGCAGCACCCCCACCGCCCTGACCGAGGCCGCGACGGCATTCGGGGCGACCAACCGGCAACGCATTTTCAAGGTCGAGCTTCCCTATGCCTTCCCGCAGATCATGGCCGGGCTGAACCAGACGATCATGCTGTCGCTGTCGATGGTGGTCATCGCCGGGCTGGTCGGCGCGCCCGGGCTGGGCGTGCCGGTGGTGCGCGCGCTGAACACGGTCAACGCGACACTCGGCTTTGAATCGGGCGCGGTGATCGTCGCGGTCGCCATCATGCTGGACCGGATGCTGCGGGTGGAGGGCAAGACATGAGCGCCGACACCGATACCGATACCGACAATGGCAACGGCACCACGCTTGCAACGACACCGGGTGGGGACACCAAGCCCGCGCAGGACATCGCCGTGTCCTTCAGGAATGTCTCCATCGTCTTTGGCGACAACCCCTACAAGGCCCTGCCCTTGATGGAAACCGGCCAGTCGCGCAGCGATATCCAGAAGGCCACCGGGCAGGTTCTGGGTGTGCATGATTGTTCGCTGGACGTGGCCGAGGGCGAAATCCTGGTGCTGATGGGGCTGTCGGGCTCGGGCAAGTCAACGCTGCTGCGCGCGGTGAACGGGCTCAATCCGATCGTTCAGGGCGATGTGCTGGTCAATGACGGCTCGCGGATGGTCAGCGTGCCCAAGGCCGGCGCCAGGCAATTGCGCCAGTTGCGCACGAAGAATGTGGCGATGGTGTTCCAGCAATTCGGCCTGCTGCCCTGGCGCAGCGTGCGCGACAATGTCGGGCTGGGCCTTGAACTGGCGGGCATGCGCGCGCGCGCGCGGCGCAAGAAGATCGACGAGCAGCTGGAGCTGGTCGGCCTGTCGCAATGGGCTGATCGCAGGGTTGCAGAACTGTCGGGCGGGATGCAGCAGCGGGTCGGGCTGGCGCGCGCCTTTGCCACCGACGCCCCCATCCTCTTGATGGACGAGCCGTTCAGCGCGCTGGACCCGCTGATCCGCTCGCGGCTGCAAGACGAACTTCTGGACCTTCAGGCCAGACTTCAGCGGACGATCATCTTTGTCAGCCATGACCTGGACGAAGCGTTCAAGCTGGGCAACCGCATCGCCATCATGGAGGGCGGGCGCATCATCCAGTGCGGCACGCCGTCCCAGATCTACACCAACCCCGCGGACGATTACGTGGCCGATTTCGTCGCGCACATGAACCCGCTGGGCGTGCTGTCCGCGCGCGACGCCATGGTGCCCGCCCCGCGCCCGGCGCCGACCGGGCTGACGCGGCCGGCCGACACCCCGCTGCACGAGGCCATGGCGCAGCTGGCCGAGGCCCGGGGCAAGGTGATGCTGACCGAGAACGGGCATGTCGTGGGGATGCTGACCGATGCCTCCGCCGTCGCGGCGCTGGTTACCGAACGCGGGCGCGGCGCGGATACGGACTGAACGCTTCGCATCGGACGACGAAGCGCCCTCGCCGGTGGTCCGCCCGGTTGCGCGCCTAGTCCTGGCGCGGCGCGGCGACGATCATCGCCCAGTGCAGGCGCCCGTTCTCCGCCACGGCGACACCAAATCCGGCCTCGCGCGCCCGTGGGTCCAGCGTGTTGACCCGGTGGCCGGGTGATGACAGCCATCCCGCGTGCACCTCGGTCGCGCTGCGCTGGCCCTCGGCCAGATTCTCGGCGGCCATCGCATAGCGATACGCCACGCGGCGCAGGCGGCGCCCAAGCCCCGCAAGCCAGCTCCCCCTGTGGCTGAGGCGCTCGCGTTGCGCGGTGCGGCAAGCCTGGCTTTGTGCCGCTTCCTCCAGTCTCGGATCGCGCGCCAGGGCCACAAGACCGGCCGCCACCCGCGTTTCATTGGTCAGGCTCAGCAACTCCTGCCGCAGGGATGACACGGTATCGGGCAGCTCACAGGCGTTCGCAGGTTGGGCAACGGTCAGCAAGAACGCCAGCAAGAACACCAGCATACGGATCACAACCGTCCCTCCTTCCTCAGGCGGTGCTCGCGCATGGCGATGAACACCACCGCTGAAACCACAAGCGCCCCGCCCAGAATAACCCACGGATCCACCGGTTCGGCAAAGAAGATCGCGCCGATCGCCACTGCCCAGACCAGTTGCAGCGCCGTCACCGGCTGGGTCACGGTGATCGGCGCGGCGGCAAAGGCAAAGGTCATCAGGTAGTGGCCCAGCGTGGCGAAGGCGGCAATCAGCGCGAACCACAGCACTTCGGTCCCGGTCACCGGCTCCCAGACCGCGTAGGCAAAGGGGGCAAGGCCGACGGTCACGGTGATCGACAACATGGACACCACCATGGTGGGCGAAGCCGTGTCCGACACGCGCTTGGCCAGCAGGTAGGAGACGGCGAAGAACATCGCGGTGAACAGCATGGCCAGATGGCCGCTGTTCAACTCGCGCAGCCCCGGGCGCAGGATAATCAGCGCGCCCAGAATGGCCACGGCGATGGCGAAGATCCGGCGCAGGCGCAGTGCCTCGCCCAGAAACAGCGCGGCGCCGACGCTGACATAGATCGGGCTCAGATACCCCATCGCAGATACCTCGGCCAACGGGATCCGGGTCATGGCATAGAACCACATCATCACCGCCAGGGTGTGCACCAGACCGCGGTAGCCGAAGGCCCGCAGCGTTTGAGCGCCCATGCGCTCCTTGCGCACCGAATACAGCATCGGACCGACAAAGATCAGCCCCGCCGCATACCGCAGGAAGGCCGATTGCGCCGCCGGGATATCCGCGGCCATGTATTTGACCACGGCCGTCAGGGCAACGAAGCACAGCCCGGACAGCACCATCCAGCCCACCCCGGCAACCGGGTTCTGGCCCTTGACGGGGGTCAATCTATTTAACGCGTTCATGAAATCAGCCTTGCCGCCCGGGCCACCGGAAATCAAGGGCCATTCGGCCTGCCCCGTAGTCACAATGGCCACAGAAAGGGCACAACCGTGGTGACGGTCGCTGCCATCAGCAGGTTCAGCGGCACACCGACACGCAGGAAATCCGCGAAATGGTATCCGCCGGGCCCATAAACCAGCGTGTTGGTCTGATAGCCGATGGGCGTGGCAAACGCCGCCGAGGCCGCGAACATCACCGCCACCACCAGCGGACGGGCATCCACCCCCATGGTCTGCGCCAGTCCGATGGCCACCGGCGTCATGATGACCGCAACCGCGTTGTTGGACACCAGTTCGGTCAGCACGCCGGCGATCAGATAGACGGCGAGGATCAGCGCCCAGCCCGGCAATCCCAGCAGATAGGGCGCCACCCACCCCACCATCACCTCGACCGCGCCCGAGCTTTGCAACCCCGCACCGACGATCAACATGCCGAAGATCAACGCCAGCAAGCGGCCGTCGATGAAACCGAACGCCTCATCGGCGTCGATGCAGCGCGTCAGCAGGACAACAACCACGCCGAACATCGCCAGGACATGGATCGGCGCGACGCCCAGCGCCGACAATCCGACAACCCCGGCCAGAACGCCGATCACAACGGGCGCGTGATTGCGCCGAAAGGCGCGTTCCGAGGGTTGCGCCACATCCACCATATCCATGTCGCTGGCCAGCCGGCGGATATCGGCCATCGCGCCTTCCAGCAGCAATGTGTCGCCGACCTGCACCACCAGATCATCCAGCTGCCGCCCGATATTCTGCGCGCGCCGGTGCACCGCCAACGGATAGACACCGTAGCGCCGCCGCAGGCGCATCGACCCCAGCGAGCGCCCGACCATCCTGCAGCCCGGCGTGATCAACACCTCGACTGTCGAGGTCTGCACGGAGGACAATTGTTCGACCATCTGCACTTCGGGGTTGGATTGCAGGCCCAGGATTTCCGACATCCTGGTGCGCAGAACCACGCGGTCGCCCGATTTCAGTTCCACATCCGCCAGCGCCCGCCGCAGCGACGCATCGCCGCGCAGCACGTCGATCACCCGCGCGCCCGAGCGGCGGAATTCCTCGACATCGGCCAGTTTGCGTCCGATCAGCGCGGATCTTTCGGGCAGCGCGACCTCGGTGAAGAACTTCATCGCCGACCGGTCCCCCAGCAGCGCGGCCATGCTGTCACGCTCGGGCAGCAGGAAGCGGCCGATCAAGGCCAGATAAAGGACCCCGACGACCGAAATCGACAGCCCGACCAGCGAGATCTCGAAGATGCCGAAGGGGCGAAGCCCGGCGGCCTGCGCGACCCCGTCCACCAGCAGGTTGGTCGACGTGCCCACCAGCGTGATCGTGCCGCCAAAGATCGAAAAATAGCTGAGCGGGATCAACAGCTTGGATGGCGATACCTTCATCGATTTCGCCAATTGCATGAAGATCGGGATCATCACCACGACAATCGGTGTGTTGTTCACGAAGGCCGACAGGAACAGCACCGTCAGGGTCAGGGTGATCAGCGTGGCCAGGGGGCGCTGGCTGGCCTGTGACACCGCCAGCTGCGACAGGAAATCCAGCCCGCCGGTGCGCACCAGCGCGCCGACGATCAGGAACATCGCGGCGATGGTCCAGGGCGCGGGGTTGGCGAACACGGCCAGCGCCTGGCCCTCGGGCACGATGCCCAGAAACAGCATCAGTGCCGCGCCGGACAACGCCACCACCTCGACCGGATATTTCTCGGACACAAAGGTAATCAGCATCCCCGCGACGATCAGCAAGGCGATCGCGGGCTGCATCGTGGCGGGCAGATCAAGCATGATCGGTGGCCTCCCTCACCGCGCCGCGCGGCTGAACCAGGAACAGACCCATGAACAACAAGAGTAGCGCGCCCCAGACCCACAGGGAATAGCGTTCTCCCAGCAGGATCATCGACCAGACAACCCCCATGCCGGTCACGACAAACGACACCTGCGCGCCAAATACAGGCCCGGTCAGACGCAGCACCAGGATGTAGCCGGCATAGCCCAGCACGCTGACCACCTCGGATCCGATGATCGCCCACTCCGCGCGCGCCAACCCGGCGGCGGGCCATTGCAGGCCGCCGCCCAGGG
>TARA_R110002073_G_scaffold335565_1_pt1 | contig 22037 bp, 23 predicted proteins | sample TARA_R110002073 | Tara Oceans TARA_R110002073 (sample SAMEA4397174) | marine metagenome | biome: Polar Biome; feature: [DCM] deep chlorophyll maximum layer (ENVO:01000326); material: water (ENVO:00002006), including particulate matter (ENVO:01000060) such as... | depth 40 m | reverse complement strand
TTAAAATTTTATGGGGAAACAAAAAAAATCTCGGTTTTTAAAATTACAAAACGATATTGTGAAAAATCTGAATTAGAATTGTTTTTAAGTTCGTAATGGTTCTCGTTGGGTATGTGGTGGGAGATATGTATTCACCTTTCGGTAATCTTGGTAAAGTATATGGTCTTGTTTTCCTCGTGCGTTCATTATGGTTCTTTCTCGACTAAATCCTTCGCCGTGTAAAGCAACGTCAGCGAGACCAGAAATATTCGTTATTGCGTTTGCGAATGTATTAACATATTTCGGCATTTGTTTCACTAATTCGGATATATCTTGGAAAACCCATTCTCGCACCGAAGCACTATCAACTCCAATCGCTTTCATTAGAGCAATCACGAACATTTGGCAGTTCGATTTAAAACTATCATAGCGATAAAATCTATCGTCTCCAAGAATTCGTTTTGCTCCGTTTATCATATGGTTAAAACTTACTCGATTACGAATTGGGACTTCCATAAATTCTGCTCCGTCTGGAAGACCATTCGTTTCTTTAATATTGAGAACACCAGTTTTATCGATAAGAACTTTTTTGCCTCCGTCATATTCGCATACCATACCTAAATGGAAAAATGTATCGAAACCATATTTATTTTTCATACTCGACCATTTACCGAGTGATATGAAATTTAAAACTTTATCGACTGCGGACATAACTGGTCTTCGAAATAAAGTCATTTTTTCTATAATTTTCGAACCATTCTCTTCTAACCATTCTCGTTCTGCTGGTGGGAATTTGTCTTTTCGAACTCCTTTGAGAACTTCTTTCGCACGTTTAAAGATATTTATTCGTCCGCCTTCGACTTGGAATTGTTTTTCGTTAAGTTGTTTATGTAGATTGTCTAAATGTGGGTCTGACGATAATACACTCATTTATATATATATATTAGAAAATAAATATATATAAATCGTTAAATAAAAAATTAGATTATTCTATAAAATAAATGGTAAAGCGATTGGGGCGATTTTCTTAACGATATCAAATCCCTTCGAAAATCCGTGTTTAAAATCTCGCCACCCTTGTAATGAACCTCCGTCAGTTAATTCGTGGTCTGTATTGGGTTCTCTTTCGTCGTATGAATGTTTATGCGATTGTTTCTCTTCGTGATATACGTGTTTATTACCAACTCGTCCGTGGTCGATATATTGTGTTTCGTTTCTGCTGTGTAGCGATTTATTACTGGGTCGTTGTTGTGGATTGTTTAATAGTTCGTTTCCACTCCGAAGAAGTGAAGAATGTGAATAATAATTATTAACCATATTATATAATATCGTTAGAAAATAATTTTAGATATTTTAATCAAATCGTTTAAATAATCTTAATCATAAACATTTGTTTTAGTTTAAAACTTTCGGTTAATATTCGTTCTTCATTACAACTACTAAATTTCCGATTTTCCTTAAACCATTTATTAAACATTTTGTCTTTATCTTTATCGGATATACTTAAAGATTTTATTTCGTTAAATGCCGTTTCCATATTCTTAAAATATATTTCGGTTTCTTTCTCGTCTAAATTAAATTTCAGACAAATTGGATTTTTTCCGTTATTACCGATTTTATGATTATTTACAATATACTCAAAATCCGATAATTTAATTCCACCATTATCAATTTTATCGGTGTATTCCCAATCGATTATTTGTTTCACATTATATTTAATCCGATTAATCATACTACAAAATATAGCGATTTTTTCACCACGCACTAAATATTCGAACATTTCCGTTGTATATGTTTTTTTCATAATCGATTTTTTATCATTACATTCTTTACACGGATTAATCCAATTCGGAATATCTTTACTATCTATTAAATCGTTGATACAATCCTTACAACATTTATATTCTCTAAATCTTCTTATTTCGTCTTGGGTCATATCATTTATATTATCGTATGCTTCACCTTCTATAAATTTCGTAATTTCACCATTTTTATTTTCTTTCTCACCGATTTCATATTCTCCAAAATAAGACAACGGCAACCAGAAATCGTTTTTCCTAACACCCTTAAATTTACGTTTAGAGAAGTTCTGATTAATCGTATTCTCCACTAAATAATTTTTTGGTGAAATAGCAATAACTTTATTCGCTGGTATGAATATACATTTTTCGCACCGCTTCCCATTTATCATTTTATTATATCTACGATATTCCATTATTTCTTTTCTATCATTTCGTTCTTCTCTATCGGCACATTCAGAACACCATTTATTTTCACAAACTTCTTCCTCCAAACAACCATATTCGCCATTATCAATTAAGTCTTCCTCGATATTGTATTTACAATTATTCATTCTATCAAATTCGCTTAACGGCATACAAGCACTATCCGTATCCATATATAGAACAACATATCGAGCAAGTAATTTCTGATACATTAATTTTCTCGCATAACTATAACAAAACATTCCCAAATGCGAAGGTTTCTTATCTTTTAATCCATTAAATACTTTGTCTTCGGATTTCTTCCCAGTTATAATCGAGAAGTTATTTCCAAAGTCCAAAATTTCTAATTCGGATATGTCTTTATCTTTTTCCATTTCGAGAAACTTTTTACAACTAAACATATCGGATACGTCCTCGTGTATTGCTTCTAATAGTTTCCCACTAACAGAATTCGATATACCCTTACTTCCTTCACGTTTCGCTTCATTATAATCTTCACCGAATTTTTCATACATTTCTTTTATTTTTTCGTCTTCCGAACCAATTATCTTTTTTCGTTCATACTTTAATCGGTCTTGTTTGGTTTTCTCTTTTTTTGGTGGGTCTAAAAAGTCATAAAACAATTTTGTAGATTTATCGCTCCAATAATATCCTTCATAAATCGTAATACAATTTTTATCTTCTGTCGCCCACCGCAACACTTCTATATCGACACTTGTTAAATAGACACTTTCTATTTTCCCCTTAAAGAACCAATCGAGCGGTTTGTCCTCGGTTCTTCTTGGGATTACATTTGGGGCATAAACTCGTGATAAGTCATATCCATATTTTTCTTTAATCGTAGCAAACTGATTTCCAATACTATCGCATTTCCATTTACATTTTTGGTGGTTAATATCAACTCTATAAATTCCGCATTTTCCAACAACTTCTTTATCGGTGAAATTATAATTACCATATGGGAACGGACAATCGTTTCCGCCATAACTACCGAGAACACTTGGATATAATGATTTTACATCGACCATAGCACAATCCATATCGAGAATTATTCTACCATAGAAACTTTGGGTTCTTCCAGCAGTTAAACTACTTCGCCAAAATTTATCAACCTCAAAATCTTCTGCTCGGATTACTTCATATGGGGTTTTATGGTTTTTAACGATTGATAGTTTTTCCGCTTTATCTTTTACACCAACTAATTTCGCTTGTAATGCTCTTTTATTAGTCCATTTTTCGTTTAGGATTTTATAACTCATACTCGAAAGTGTATAACTCTCAAATATATCAAAACCAAACATATCGTTATATGAACTTCGCATTTTTAGCACTAAATCCAATAAACAAATACAATCGATTTTATTATATAATTCTAATTGGGGTTTCTTATCAATTAAACTCGTTAATCCGCTCCAACCATTTTTCTCGAAATAACACTGGATTTCATAATGGTCTATTAAATCGGTTCTTTTCTTGGGATTTGTATTATACGATTTACACGCTTTATCCAAAGACAAACCAGTAAGAAATCGTGAAGCGTCCCAACTCGGTCTTGTCCCCTCAATAGCACAATATAAAATCGTTCCGTCTGCGAAAAATACATTCCGTAAAACTCCCATATTTAACGCTTCTTCACAATAAGCAAAATTATCAAATCGAGAATTGTTAAATCCAATCGGTTTATAAATAATTCCTTCTGGTGCGGAAATTAGAAATTCTATCATTTTCGTTAAACAACCAGCACCCTTCTCGTAATAACAATATGGGGGACTATGGTATTTGTTTTCGGTTTTATCTGAATTCCAACCACTATCATAATCGAACTTTTCGTTTGCGTCCCATATAAACCAACTTACACCATACGATTTTAAATATTGGTCGTCCTCTCTATCAAAAATAGTTTCGATATCAAAGATACACAATTTTTCGGTTAAGTCTTTTTTCTTTTCTTTGGTTTTAGGCAATTTAACCGCTTTCTCAATTCCGAGTTTGGATTTATCGTTTTCAGACATTTCGCTTATTTGGAACTTTTTACCAGTTATTAAATAATAGTGTTCTTCTTTTATTAGAATATCGATTTCCTCTTCATAACCCATTTCGCTCTTTAAGATTAGATTTCCGTTTTGGTGTGGTGTATCTTCATAGATATTGATATTACACTCAAAGCAACTTTCGTAAATATTGATTTCGTTAATATCTATCATTTGTCCCATAGTGATTTCGCCTTCACTCCAATTCACGATTTCTTGCCTTAATGTTTTTGCGGTTCTATTGAGATTTAATCCTCTATTAATCGCTCCTTCTAAACATAAATTATCGTTAGTTGGTGGTTGATTGGTTTTCCAATATAAAGTTTCGCATTTCTTACGATTTGCTCCACCTTGTATTTTCCCACGCATTACAATTCTAAAATAAGTCATATCTAACAAATCGGAATTAATGTAATTCGCACCTTCACCCATAGAAACGTCAGAACCGATTTTTTCCTTATCGATAGTAAATCCCTTCCATTTATCCAATTTCTTTTTTAAGTTGTTTTCATTCAGAGCGTCAATCGGAATATAACGAAATTCATTTCCAAATTTTAATAAAACTCGTTGTGAATTTCTACTCCGTTCTTTTTCCGAAAAATCTTTTTGATAATGGATTTTAATGGAATTCACGAAATCCCTAATATTGTTAGGTGGTTCATTCATATATTCGCCAGTTTGGGCGTTCTTCTTAATTTGGTAAATTCGTGAAAGAGAAAGTCCATTATGTTTCGGAAGTAAAGCACCAACTTTAAATTTCGCTAAATCTCTTTTAAATAATTGTCCGTCTCGAAAGATATAATTATTGATTTTAGAAACTTGTTTTAATCGGTTTGATTTAGTAAGATACTCGGATTTATCCACCAACTTATTTAAATGTTGATTATAAACTTTTTTGTTATTCGGATTTAACTTTAATTGTTTTGGATATTCAGTAATCGCTTTTCTATATGCTTTTGTAATTCCGCTCTTATTCGAGATTGGAATTAGTTTTTTGTTTTTTGTGTCGATAACATAGTTGCTCGGTAATATTAAGTTTTTCCCTTCTTTCAGATACTTCTTTATACGAGGATTAATTTTTTTGGTTTGACCCAAGAAAAAATCGTATTTAGTAGAAGACCCAACAACAGAAAACTTTTTATTTTCAGAACTCATTATATTATAATATATATATATATTTTATCTTTAAGTAATTTAACGCAATATATATTTAATTAAATCCTATATATTTAAATTTGATTTAAAGAAAACGCATAATTACACTATTTCGTTTCGTATCGTATCGCTTCGTTTATGGTGTCGTTTCGTTTCGTTTCGCATATTACTTATTCCAACAATAAATATATTCGACATAACGATTTCCACTTCCATTTCGGTAGTATTTATTTAGCGGTAATCGTAATGTTTCTTTCGGCATTACTTTATCCTTACGCATTTTATCATACATATCGATTGGAATATTTAGGCAAAACCATTTCTTTTTCGGTAGATTACGAAATGAACTTTCGATTACTGGATATAAAAATTCTTCGAAAAAGTTGTCTTCGTCATATGTCGGCATATTAGCATACTTTTCGAGATTGATATATGGGGGACTGGTGAAAACGAAATCATAGTCTAATTTCGAATAATCCACTTTCTCTGCTTTCGACCATATCATTTTAACTTTCGATTTACTCGGATATGTAGCAATCATTTTTTCGTATTCTGGTTTTAAACTTATATTCGTATCAATACCGATATAATCAATATCTAACGCCATAGCACCAAGTAATCGACCACCCCACCCAGCAGTAAAATCGAGAACTTTTGTTGCTTTAAATTTCGTATATAAGTATTTCGCTACGACTGGTTTAAATTGCGAAAGACTACCATATCGCATATTCATACAATCGATTAATTTGCCGTCAGATAAATCGTCTTCTTCTAATTTCGCTTTTAAATTTTTTCTATTATTTTCGATTGATAAACACCCATTAATAATTTTTGCTCGTTCTTCTTTATCCGCCCACGCTTCGAAATGCGACCATTTTTTAAGTGGGGTTGATTTACGTTTTACGAACATAAAATAATCAATCGCTTTATTTCCCACATTACTAAATGGTTGTTCTTCGACTGGATACATTCGTAATTTCTCGTAATCATTCATAGCGATTTCTGGTGTAATCGTTCTTTGCGGAAATGGTTTGTTCGCTGGTAATGCTCCACCGAGTAAATAATTTGGTTCTCTATCCATATAATAATAGTTGAGATTATTTTTTCGTTTTCTTTTTGCTTGGTGTAAATGTCCCAGTTTTCCAATTTAATCGTCCGTCCATATCAGCAACTTTCGCTTCTGTAAGTTCTTTAACTTTCGCTTTTCCCCATTTTTTAATAATTTCTTTAATAGTGATATTGTTTTCCCCACCCTTAACTCTTCGTAAGGGGCGACAAGCATTAGGTAAATCGCCCTTCCCACAAATAACTTTAACTTTTTCTTTTTCGAGATATGGTAAAATCTGTATCCATTCTTCTTTTCGCCATAATTTACTTCGGTCTATTGGTGGGTCTTTCTTTTGTTTCGAAGTCAATTTATATTCACCACCTAATCGCTTATATTCTCTAACGATAAACATAGATTTCCAAGCACTATGTCGTTTATAAGTTTCGTCCGCTATTTTTCGTGCTTCTTTGTATAAGTCTTTATCGACTACGCCGAGTGGGTATTGGATTTCGTCCATTATATAATTATATTAGAAAATAATATCTAATATAATAATATAGATAATGTCGTATCAAATCAAACAAATCCAAATCGATAAAGCGAAGAAATTAGGTTTAGAGATTAAACCAAGCACCAATAAGAAAAAGAAAATCGACGTATTTAAAAACAACGAAAAAGTTGGTTCTGTGGGGGCAATCGGTTATAAAGATTATGGAACATATCTCGAAGAACTCCCAAAAAAAGAAGCAAATAAAAAGCGAAAAAACTATCTCGCAAGACACGCAAAAGAACCGAAAAGTAAAGATAAGAAAAAGACAAATTCGTATTACGCCGATAAAATATTATGGTGATTTAACAATTTGATTTTGTCGGTATAGACCATTACGCTCGGTGAATGTTTTTGATTTCGTTTTATATTAGCGATACTTCCTATATGAAAATCTTTCGAATTATCACCAGTATATTCCCAAAAATATAAATTTTCGTCATTTAATAACCAGCATATAATAACTCGTAAATTTGGCGATTTTATCATTTCGTCTTTTGCGAAATCTAATTTCGTTTTACCAAAAGCGAGAGTTGGATATTGGGTTTTCGAACAACGCCGAGTTTTTACTTCGAATATCATATCAACTTCGCCATTATCATTTTTATTGTAATAATCGAATGGCGACCAAAAATCAGTATATTTATTTACATTTGGAAAGAGTTGTCGGATTTTTGCGAGTGTGGTTGCTTCGCCAGTTTGACCTAAAATAAAGTCGGCGTGTTCGAAATCAACAATCGAGAAATTTTTATCATTCTTTAAATGTTCGTAGTTATTCATTTTATATATTAATATAATATTTTATCTTTAAGTAATTTAACGAATATATATAATTACTTTTTTTTATTTCTTAATAAATTTTTTTTATATCTCTCGTCTGCTTCTTTGGCGAGTTTATGTGCTTGTTTAAAAGACTTTTTATTTCGGTGTATTTCTACTAACATTTTCTTTAAGTGTGCTTTCGAGTGGTGGTGTAAATGTTCTTTAAATTGGTTGTATTGTGTCGCATTAATTAATTCGTTTTGGTAGTATTCATTTATTAAATCCGTTTTCGCTTTTAATCTTGGGTTTGGTTTCGGTGCTGTCTTTTTTGCCGACCAATTGTCTTTCGGTTTTAAATCAAAATCGTCATATTTTTTTTTAATATTTAGCGGTTGTCCGATATTGACTGCTTCGGATTGTCCGATTGGTTTGTTAGAATTCTTAAACATATCGTTATATATATTATAACGATATTTTTAATTAAATTATTTAATAACGAAAAGTTTAATGGAATGGGGTATTACAAAGCGGACATTTCGATTGTAATGAATTCGCCTTCTGTGATTTAACCCACGCCACTAAACATTTTCGGTGAAATAAATGTCCGCAATTCGTTTTCACGAACATTTTTTTCCCTATATCAAGACAAATCGCACAATTGTCTTGACCGATATTAGCGTCTTTCGTCCAATTAACATTTCCGTTAGTTGTAGAAATCGCTGTTCCATTATTATTACAAATATCATAATCGATATTTTCTTGCTTACAATAATCGATTAAATATCCGATATGTCTGCTGGTAGTAATCGAAAAATATTGTCCGTATTTCGCCGTTTTTCCAAAAATTTTAAGTTTGACGAAATCTCCGTCTTCGTTAAAATCTAAATATGCTATTTCTTCGTCATACGAAAAAAAGTATGATTGGCGGAACATTAAAGTTTTGTTGTAATTTCGGTAATCACGATTATCCATAAAATTCCGATTGTCTAAAATCGAAGATACGAGTTTGCGGTTGCTTTGGGTTCTTTTTATTTGGGTCATTTTATAATATAGTATATTAACTTATCTTTAAGTAATTTTACTAAATATATATTAAAAAGTATTATTACTTAATTAAAAAACTACTTAAAGATAAAGTATTATTACTTATTATATAAAATGAAAAAAGAAATGACTTTTAAGGCGATTAAAAAATGTATCTTATCCGAAGATATAGAAGAATGGGGATTAGAATGGGCGGTTCTTCGGTTTAAGAATGCTAATCAAATCGAGATAAAATGGAAGAAAGAGAAAGACGGACTTTCGAAAGAACATTACGATTTCCAAGAAGCAATCGAGAAAAAGCAAGAAGAGTTCCGAGCGGAACAACGAAAGAAAGATAAAAAACGTTTAGATTGTTTAAAGAAAATCGGTTGTAAAAATTGCGGTTCATTAAATAAAGACCCAGAATATTCGTATTGTCTTTCGTGCTTTAATAAATGGGATAAGAAAAAATATCAACCAGTATTTTCCGAGTGTTGTTTTCTTTCGGATACAGACGAAGAATAGTCATTTTCGTTTAACCATTTTCTTCTTCTCTATATACTTTAAATATATTATTATTTCGTTAATAATAATATAATTAGATTTCGTTAAATTTATTGGTGAATTACTATATCAATATCGAATGCGACAGCACCACCATTATCGAATAAAATTCTTAAATATTTCGCTTTCCAACTAAAAGTTTGCGAGTATGAATATTCGCTTAATGCTTGTGGGTTTGCCGACATAGAAACCATATCACTATTATCTCGTAAAAACCAATCTGTTCCATTATGGGATTGTTGTAATCGAGTTTCCATAGGGGCATAAGTAATCGATTTTAGCGATACTCCAACTTCCGTTCCAGTAATTTCGTAAGAAGCAGAATAAGTATAAGTAGAAGCAACGAGATTTAATGTATTCGCTGTATTTGTTTTCGCTACACTTGTCGGAGAAACCGCTAAAACACCATTCGCGTCGCATTTTAAATCTACATTCGCACCACTATTATCCCCAACAATAATCGATTTATGACCCCCAGTTCCATTACCAATTCGAGCAATCATAGTCGCAACTCCGCTCGAAGTTCCGTCTGACGATAATTTAATTAATTGTTGTGAAAGTTCGAGTGTATCTAAATTTGCGGATAAGTGGTCTAAATCGATAGATATATGGTCTAATTTCGAGTTTTGCGAAGTTATTAAATCTCGTAATTGTTTTGCTTCGTTTGCTGAATTTCCTTGCGACATTATATAATATCGTTAGAAAATATTTCTTAAATTAAAATTCTTAATTAAAATCTACTATAATCGGTTTATGTTGTTTTTCTTCTTTTCGTGATTTCTTTTCCATTTCGATAAAATTTTTATATACTTTACTTCGTCCTAATGCGATATTACGCCAAGTCGTTTCCGATATTTTTTGATATTGTTTTGCTATTTCTGATATACATTCGAATTGTTTTCGTTCTATAACATTATCGTTTGCTGGATTTTTAATCGTGATTTCCCAAAAAGTATTTTTCATTTTCGTATTATATTATATATATATTTTATCTTTAAGTAATTTAACGAGAAAATATATTAATTAAAAAATTAGTAATTTAAAGTAATTCGTGATTAAGCACGAGTTTTATATTTCGAGTAAGCACTCATAGCACCATCGACACAAGGTTTAAGGTCTTTCGCCATACCCATAGCGACTGGTGCGAGTTTTAATGCTTTTGCTCCCAAATGAACTGCTTTCGAACCAAGCAAAGAACCACCTACTTCGCTCCCAGCGACCATAGAACCAGCGGAATAACTCCCACCAACTAAACTCGCTCCGTGGTATTGGTCGCCCATATCTTCTGCTTCGACATTATCTTTTAAATCGAGAACCCCAGTCATTACTCTACATTCGTTAGGCGAAATTACTGCGTGTCCGTTATACACGAAAACTTGGTAAAATTCGAACCACCTTGTCGATTGGTGATTATACACGTCGCATTCGAGTTGCCAGTTGTAATCACCACGAGTTCCAGCACTTTCATTATCGTCTAATGGAATGTCTTTACCGAATACAAGTTTTAGGACATATCCGCCGTTATTTGCTTCGGTTGCCGAAGTATCTGCTCCGTTCGCTTGTGCGGTTTGTAGTAATTCGCTTTGTCTAAATCCACTCAATAGACCAGTTCGGTTTTTCCACGAAATTCTTACTCCTTGTATATCTACGAAACTATCAGAAGTGGTAGAATTAGTATCGGTTCTTCGTTGTTTTGCGTAAATATAAACTGCTTCTGGAACTTGATTAAGTCGAATATTGTTTCCGATAAAAGTGTGATTTGTCGCAATATTTACTGCTGGTTGGAGAACTAATTTCGGTTGTTTATATGGAAGCACGATTTCGTTAGGGATTTTAATATCGTCTTGGGCGGTGTAATATCGGACAACCAAATTCGGATTACCATTAATAGTAGTTGCGAGTGTTGCGTTTTTTAGGTTATTTCCCGCCGCCACTCGTGGTGCGATTTGTAGTAAAGCATTATCGGTTTCGATTATACTTAACATTCTATTTAAATCGGTAGTCCAATTTATAGTAATCGATATATCATTAACATTAGTCATTCCGTGTCCGAATTCGAACATAAGTGGGGATAAGAAAAGTGGTTCTGTAATCGTTCCTTCGAGAAATGCTCTTGCCGTTCCACCAGCGTTCGCGGCGTAAGCGAATTTGTTATAGAAAAGCGAGGCACGTGGGGTTTCTCCACGTCTTCCACCTTCGCCCATAAGATTTAGGGGATTATCGACATTACCAATATCGGAAATATAATCGCCAACGTCTGGGTGGTGATAACCATTATTACCGAAAACTTTTTCACGATAATCTGGTGTCGTATATTTCATAAGTGCGTGAAGATATTGATTAAGCGAAGCGGTAAAATGCGTTCCATTAATCGTCATATCAATCGTTTCTATACAACTTGCGATTGGGAATTGTCTTGGGGCAAAGTTATTCGAGATTTTCGCTTGGACACCACTATTGACTTGTTTGTTAGTCGGTTGTGTAGCACCACCGCCGACAACGGCAGTAGCGATTACACTATTATTTCGGTGAAACTTAATATTCCTTGTATTATCCACGACAGCACCAGCGGTCGCGGCGTTGCCGTCGTCGTTAAAACCAGCAACAGCGGTCGCATTAGTTTTTTCGATACGGACTGGGACTTCTATTTCGATACGTCTATCCATAATAGTATTTTGGGAAGGCGGTTGCCACGAGAAAGAACAACTCGTTTGACCAGCACTATCGGCAACTATCTTCTGAACCGATAATTCTTTACAACCCTTAACAACTCGTTTAATAAGCGGTTTATCATTTTGTTCTAAATCGAGAACTGGAAGCACAACTCTACTTGGGCGAGACATTTATATAATATGATTAGAAAATAATTTCAGCGAAATAAAACTAAATAAATAATTACGAATTAATTAAATGTTTTCTTAATTAAATTAATTTTTATTCGTGCTTAAATAAAAATTAATTCTATATAAAAATAAAATTACGAAATAAAATAAAATTTTCTATATATTTGTTAAAGTTCTTAATAATTACTAATCTGATTATTCGGTTTAAATTCGAGTTTAATACTCGCACATAGATTATTGTTAATTATTAGTGGGTGCGAAAACCCTAACATATCGGTATAGAATACAGAACAATCTACGGCGTTTAATGGTTGGTCGGTTCCGAGTTTATAATATCGAACAGCATTACCACTTGGCGAATAAAGTAAATAATCGCGTCCAGTATTCGCTGGGTCTATTTCGAAATCTGTAAGTATCTTCTTTCGGTTATTACCACCACTTCCAACTTCGCCTAATACTGCTAAACGATTAGTTGTAAATTCTAAACCATAAAGAAATCGTCTTTTCCATATACTACTCGAAAGTTCAGCATACGAAACTATGGTGGTCGGAGCAACTGGATTATTTACATTTCTATCTGTAAAAGTATTCGTATTATTACGAAAAGTTAATAATCCACCACATACTTCATTTCCGACTGGTGTTAAATCGGAATAAACATATTTCTTAAATATCGTTTCATATGTATCATTAGCGAGATTTGCTCTACCATTTGCTAATCTTTCGGCATTAACTCTTTGCGATACTGGGAAATCGACCATATTTAATAATCCACTATTCGCATATACCGAAAATTGTGAATGGAATTCTGCGGTTGATAGAAATTCGATTTTATTTGTTGTATCATTCCACTCAAATCGAGGGAAGAATTCTACGTATTTTTCCATATCTCCTTCGCCGTCATTCCCACTAAATTTATCTTCGACTAATGTTAAATATCCACTCATATTTGTCGCATAATCCCCAAGAGCACCGACCATACCAGCACCAGTTCCATAATTCGCATTATCTCGAACTTGGAATGTAAATGTTTTCCCACTATAATTTCGAAGTAATAAATCTAAATCGTCATACGAATTAATATGAAATTCTCGGTGATTTTTTATTCCACCGACATTACCAATTCTATAACCGCCTTCGTTAAATTTTGCTCGTTCATACGAAATCACCGCCGTAGAAGAGAAACCGAAAGACTTTTGGTTCGTTCCGTCCGCCGAAAAGTTAAATTTCGAAACCCAATCACTCGCATTTTTAATTGACGGAAACATTCCTTCACCGAGATAAACTATAATCGGTAATGCTCCACCTAAATCAACAACTAATCGAAATTGTAAATCTCTCGGACTATGTAAATTCGCATTATCGTTTGTAGCACTCGCACCAGTAGTCTTTGGCGACCAATAATTTAATCCGCAAGACCACGAAGTTAATTGTGTTCGACCAACAGCACCAGTTCTCGCTGGGATTGAGTTTAATGTAGTCCATTGTCCGTTCGAATTAACAGCAACATTCGCTATTGTAGCGGTAGAAATTAATGCCCCAGCACGATTATTTGTAGCACTCGGATTACTTCTTTTCGCTAATGTTCGTGTAAGCATTTGGGCGAATTCTATTTGTGAATGAATGGGGATATATCGTCCAGCGACATTTGTTTTATCGTGGGGTGCGTCTTTTAAATTTATATCTATATCGTCATTATTCCAAGCGGTAATATCGAACATATCTGCTGGGAATTCTGCTTCACCATTATTGATAATCGAATATTTGCCTTCTGCTCGTGCGAATGGAACTAAACCGAGAGTTGCTGTATTTTCGTATATTCTAAATAAATCTATATTCGTAATTGGAATTTTAAATCTTTTTACTCCGACTGAATATTTTGATTGGTCTTCTATAACTGGCGATTGTAGGAAGTCGCTAAAACTTACTAATCGGTTATAATCTGCTGTTGGGTCGGCGTTCATTTTCATATTGTAAAAAATCGACATTTTATATATAATATGATTAGATATTTATTTTCCGAAAAATTCTTTAAATCGTCAATAAATATGTTAAAGCAGAAACCCAAAAATCGCCGTTGTATTGCCGATTTTTCGTAAATAACTCATTAAATTCTCTTAAAGTTTTTTTCTTAAACAAAATTCTCAAACTCGTCCAACGACCACACGTATTAATATGTGCTTTAAATACTTGTAATCTTTCGGTATTTACGACTAATTTTTTTTTGTATTTATTTAATAATTTCGTTAAGAATGGTATTCCTTGCGATTGATTATATGTCGCATATTTTAGTTCTTGGTCTGGTTTAAAACCATAACTATCGAAAAATTCTAAATCATTATTTCCATTCATAAATAATGCGACATAATGACCGAAATTTTCTCTGGTTTCGTAAAGTAATATTACAGAACCGAATTCACCCATTAAATCTTCTATACTATCGTAATTTCCGAGAGTGTGATATGGGACTATATCGACTTTTCCCTTACAAATTCGCTTTAAATCTTCACCAGTTAAATCTTGACTTTCGAGATTAGTTATTATTTTATCCATTATATATTATATCGTTAGATTTAATTTTTGTTTTTTTTCTTTTGATTACGAGTTTTCATTTCCGCCATAACCGCTTTTATCGGTGGTGGTTTATAAGTTTCGTCTCCGATACTGGAACACGATTTATTCTTTCGTAATTCTTTTATATCTTTTTCATTATCTTCTTCTTCGTCTTCTTCGATATCTACCAAAAACACAGAACTAATATGTGAGTGTATCGCTTTTGCCGTATAGCATTTAATAATAGTCCGTATTTTATAGCACGTTTCGCATAAACGACCAGTCTGGAAAATCGGTAAATAATTATCACACAATTCACAACGAAACATTTATATTATATTATTAGATATTAATTTTCCGATTAAAATATAAATACGCCACGTTCATAAACCGCATATTTCGGATATTCTTTCCATAACCATAACCAACGAGTTTGTAAATTCTCGACTTGCTTAATTTGTTTTCTCGAAAATCCCATATATCGTTCCAAGAAATTCGATACAGCATAGAAAGACGAACCCTTCGGAAATAGAACAACAGCATTCGCTTCATTAATTAATGTCCGAGTTGCTAAAAAATTCGTGATAATATGTGAAGTCGAAATAATGGTTATATCGTAATGTCTTCCAGTTTCTAAAACGTCGTCCCTAAAATTCCGAATATACTTAACTAATGGTTTATCCAAAATCGTATCTATATCGTCAAAAATTAAAATCCCATTTTTAAAGTTTTCGATTTCTAATGGGGTTTCTTCGAATGTTTTTCTATCTAATGGAATACGAAATGTATTAGAGAATTTATCGAGTGGTGCGTCTTCTTCTACTCTCGAAAAAATAAATATCGGTCTCTTCTTATATTTCTTTCGAAGTTCTGTTAAATACATTCCGATAAACGTTGATTTACCGCTTCCGCTCGGTGCTGGAACATAAATTCTTTCCGATTTTTTCTGTGGGATTGGAAAACAACGTTTAGTATCGTCTTCCGAAAAATCCAATTGTGTCTTTAATAATTTCTGTATTTCTAAATCTGCGACTTCTACATATTCTTTCATTTCGAGTGATAGTCCGTCTCGTGATTTTTCACCATTAACGATTTGTCTTAATGTATCTTGTTTTTGTTTCGATATTTTATTTTCTTTAAAGAAATAATTAGTCAATAATTCCGAGTTTTCTTTTTGCGGTATGATAATATCGGATTTGGAAGAATTAGAGAAATCGTCTTGACCGAAAATCTTGATAATTTTTTCTGTTTTCTTTCCGCTTTTATCTGTTAATTTCGCTATATCTTTTCCACGAGTAAAACTTAACATTTTAATATATATTATAGTTAGAAAATAAAAATACGATATATTCCGTTATTTACACTCCGATTATAAAACTGCTTTCGCAATTAACGGAGCAAACGGCAGAACTGCTTTTCCAACCGATAAAACCCCATTACCAATATCTTTTAAAACCGATAAAAATGAACCCCCAGTCGTAGAACCACCCATTAATTTATCGTTATAAACCATATCGACTAAATGGTTATTATCACGAGCATTAGCAATATCGTTCATAGCACCCCAAGTATGAGGGTCTTTTCCGAGTAAATCCCCACCACCTAATCCGTCTCGCATTTGTCTCGCAGTATGACGAAGTATCCAAAAATGTTCTGGTTTCGATTTTAATAGTGCTTTCATAACTTTTCCGTGTTCGAGAGAACCACCGAACATTTCTTTATAGTTCGAAGCACTATCTCTATATAAATCGTCATATGCTTCTTTTTTTGGTGGATTTTTAGGATTTTTACTTTCGTAATCGTCGAGAACTTTTAAAGCGTTATTTACGAGATTTCCACCCATATCAACATTTCTACTTTTGTAATTCGGCATTTATATATTAATACGAGAAAATAATTTCAGAAAAAAAATCTTATATTATTTATATAATGGAAGAAATCGAAGAAATCTCAAAATGCGATTTTTGTTTAGTTCCGTGTAAAACTCGTATGACTTGTCCGATTTGCGATAAAAATAAAGCGAATTTATGCGAACTCTGTATGAATTCGCATTTACAAAAACACGACGATTACTTAAATAATCAACATTTACTAAATGAAATATATTTAGAACAAGAAATTACGAAACAAAATCAATCGAGTATATGTTAATATCGCAGTAATAAAAATCTAATCTTAATGTATATGGGCGAAACTAAAACACAGAAAATATCGACTTGGTTAAAATTTAAGAATTTAATTAAGAAATTATCGTGTAAATTCTCGTGCTGTAATTCGGATTGTAAATTGGATAAAAACCAATTAACGATAGAGATTGACGATTTAAGAATACAACTCGGAGAAATGACGGAAGAATTAAAAATCGTTAAGAAAAATTCGATTAATCAAAATGCGATAATATCGGAAATTTAACTGAAATTATTTTCTAATTATAATATATATAAAATGTCGAAAAATCCGTTTATAGAGTTTGTAAAAGTCTGGCGAAAAGAAAACCCAAATGTTTCATATAAAGACGCTTTAAAATCGGCAGCGGTCGATTATAAAAAGAGTGGAAAAGCGAAATCTTCTGAACCGAAAGTTAAGAAACCGAAAACTACCGAAGATAAAGAAGTTAAAAATGGGAGAGCGAAATTAATTAGATTATTTAAGAAACTCGAAACTTCGATAAATTCCCAAATAACTTCTGGAAAATTAAATGAAGAAACTTATGACGAATTTAGAAAAGTCGGAAATGTATTAAGGGGTAATTCACAGAAAAATTCATATGCGAAAAAATTAAAAGATATAGATAGAAAATTAAAAACGAAAAAATACAAATCATTAGCAAGTAAAATCGGTAAATCCGAACAAAATATACAAATGAAAATATCGTCTAACAAGAAAATATCAAGCGATATACAACTCGAAGAACTAAATAAAGAAAAAGCGAGTGCTAAACTTCGCAAAGAAGAAAGAAAAGCGAAACGAAAACGAGCATTACAACAATTAAAGAATGCTGACGGAACACGCAAATATTCCGATAATCAAATAGACCAAATGTTAAAACTCGAAGAAAGCGGATTATCCAGTAAAGAAGCAAAATCCCAAACTTCCGCAATCGGTAAATATATAGAAAGCGATTACTTAAAAGAATTTAGGCGAATAAATCCACTTTTTACAATAGCGAATGCGAAAGCGTATTTAAAGCGAAATGATAGTTATAGAAAAGACCCTTATAATGTTCCAATCGTTTCCGACCCAGAAGAATTAAGAAATGCCGATAAAGCACCAAAACCCCCACCACTACCACCAGCACCGACAGCAACAGCACCAGTCGTAATGTTTAAATTATCGAAAGCAAATAGTAAAATTAGGGACGATTTATTTAGGGATTTCGGTGTTAATGATAGTCAATATAATATCGATAATATTAATGAAAGTATTGCGAAAGATTTATTTTTCGGTGAAATGAAAGAAACGTTTTCCGATAGAACACCACTTACAACACAAGCGAAAATAACCCAAGTTCAGAGAAAAGTTAAACGAGTAATTACTGCTTATGGTTCTCAACGAGGAGCAACATATTCGAGATTACAAGATATAGAAAGTCTATTGGACGATTATAGTAATGGATTAATCGGATTTAAAGCAGACATAAAAGCAGACGCGAAAAAAGAAAAAGACCAAGTTGCCGATTTATTACAAGCAATCGGAGATACTGGGGCAACGATTACAGCGAAAACAAAAGCAACAGCAGACGATATTTCCACCAAAGAAGCAAATGATTTTCTATCGTTTATCGAAGGAACTGGTGCTAATGTTAAAACCGAAGTCGGTAAAACCGCAAATGATAAAAAGATTGGTGAATTCGTTAAGGCGAAAATGTCGGCGGAAGTAGAACGAGATAAACGAGAACAAAAGAAAAAAGAAATCGAAGCACAAGCAATCGTTAAACGAGAAGCAGAAAAACAAGCAAAACTATTAATCGAAGCAGAAAAACAAAGTGCTTCGGCAAGAGCGAAAAAAATAAAAGCACACGAAAAAGCAGTAGCGAAACAAAAGAAAGCGGAAGAAGACGCAATTAAGAAACTCGAAAAAGCGAATGCTAAATCACTCGCAAACGAAAAAAAGAAAGACGTGGAAGCAAGAAAAGTCGCAAAAGCGATAAGACAAGCACAAGCGAAGGGAACAACGAAACCAACAGATTTACTCGCAAATACAGAACCGAAACCACCACCAACACCGAAACCAGCAACACCAGTAATCGATTTATCACTAATTTCGAATGAAGGCGACGGCGGTGGTGGTGGGGCAAAAGCGAAACCAGTTGTCCCTAAAACGATTACACAAGCAGAATTCGATAGTATGAAGAAAAATGGTGGATTATCGAGGGCATATACGAGAAGTTATGGTAATCTTCGAGATAATGAAATTCTTGATATGGTCGAAACAGAAGAAAATGGGAAACCGACAACAACTATTAAATCGACTAATCCGAATAGTGCTGGTTATGTATCACGTCCGCCGTCCCCAAAAATGCCCCAACGAAATAGACAACTTCTCGAAGACGAACTTATAGCAACCGAAGCAAATATTAGAGATTTAAAATCGCAACTCAATTATGGCGGAATATTAAAACAAGTATTAGACGATTATTCGAAAGCATTACTCGAAGGAAATGTTGATAGTATCGCAGTAGAAGTCCAATCGGTTTTTGACGATTATATGGGTAAGGGAGCAAATCTCGATAGTGCGACATTACAAGCATTAACACAAGCACAATCGGACGGCGATTTAAAAGCATTTCGGTCAGCACTAAAAAATGACCCAGTTGGTATGAATTCGATTGATACTATCGCAAGAGAAATATTGGCGAATACTTCCACACCATTATATAACGAATTAGACGGAAATGAAGATAATTTAACATTACTACAAGCGGAATACGACGGATATGAAACTCCGTCAGACAGCGAAGGAGAAGGTTTCGCAAAAGTCAAACACCATTTAAAACGAGCACACGATTATTGGAACAGCGGTAAAATGACCGAACACGCAAATCTTGTTCGGAAGCACTTAAAGAGTGCGAAAAAAATATTAAAAATGCTTCCCAAAAATGAAGTATCGGATAAACTAAATTCTATGGTGGATTATGCGAGAAGTGTAATTGACCCAGAAGAACCGAAAAAAGATATGAAAGATTATGCGAAAGAAAGTAAGGGCGAAGGATTTACAAATCTCGCTCAACCATATTCAGACGCGAATACTGGCGGAAATCTTGTTCGAGATATAAGGAAACATTTGGACGAAATAAAAAAATCGCCAAATGATATGGAGAAACGAAATGCTATTATGAAAAAATTACATTCCAAATTATCGCAACTTGACGATAAGAACTTACACGAAAAACTTAAATCTACATTAGGCGAATTATAAAAAACGTTCCATTTCTTCTCGGTGTTTTTCGTATTCTATATATTTTTGGTGTTCCCATTTACGAGTTTTTATAACACAGACCCCATTTGTAAAACGAAATGGTATGGATACGAAACCATTTTTAACTCGCTCTATTATGTGAATTTTTGATTTTCGGTTATAATGTCTTGCGATTTCATATTCTTCTCGGTTTTCCATATCCATATCCATTACAAATGCCGAAGGTAATGGAGTATAACTCGGATAAGCGTGGAGAAAATAGTTCTCAATCGAAATCCCACTATGGATACTTTTAATATCGTCCATTAACTCGTGTTTAGTATTTAAAATATGGTAATCTTTATGGAATTTCCAATCGTCCCACCGATTATCAACTTTCTTTTTCGTTTCTTTCCATTCCATACGATTTTTCATATCATAGATTATTTCCCAAATCTCAATCGGAAGCAAACCGAAATCACCGCTTTTATCACGTGCGAGAGTAGATATACTATTATTATTTTTATTCATTATAATAGTATATATACGCATTTCTTTAAGTAGTTTTACGTTAAAACATTTATATTTACAACGAGTAATCGCCATACGAGAAAATCTTGTTCGGAACTATAAGCGAGATTTTGGAAGATTTCGTGAGGTCGAAAGTATCTTGTTCGGTATATCTTGTTCGGTCAAATCGCCAAAAACGAGATAATCTTGTTCGGTCAATTTCCGAAACACAAACATACTCGGATATGCGAGATACATACGATACATATATGCGAGTATATACGATATATATGTGTGTGCGAGTGTGTGTATAATGTATGTATGCGATATAATGTATTATGTATGTGTGCGATATAATGTAATATGGGACACATACAAAAAACTTTAAATACTTAATAATAATATATAAAGCGTAAAACTACTTAAAGATAAGTTAAGTAGTATAAGTATAACAAAATGACTACTACCAACACTTACACCTTAACCGCTCTTAAAATTAAATCTCTTTCTGATATTGAGACCATAATTAAAAATAACAATATTAAATATGAATGTGATATTAATAAATTTATGATATGGATTAAAAAAGATAAACAAACAAAAAATAAGAATTACGTAAAACTACTTAAAGATTTAATGAGTAGTATAATTATAGAAATGAAAACCCAACAACCAACAAACAAAATGACTACTGAAACCAAGACGGAGCAACAAGCACCGCCAAGTTCCGCCACACCAAAACCAGAACCAAAACCAACACCAAAACCAGAAACAGAAGAAGAAAAAGAAATTAGACTTATGGAGGAGGCAATTAAAAAAATGAAAGACAAAAAGAAAGCATTAGAACAAGCAAAATTTTTAAAAGAAAATCCACCACCAAAACCAGCAAAAGAACAGATTACAGATATGATTAAAAAATATAAATTTAATGAAGAAGACACTAAAAATTTTATGATACAATTAAATAAATTAACAGAACCAAAAGGCAAGAAAAACGGAATAGAAAAAGACCCAGAAAGAAATGAAAAACATAAAAATAGAGATAAGACAAGTGAATTTTTATGTCCGTATTGTAAATTTAAAAGAATGAATATTAAAAGTATGAACGCACATTTAGAAAGTGATAAATGTAAAAGACAAACAGACGGCAAAGAAGAAGAGAAAGAAAAAATTATTATAGATATGAATAAATATAATAGTAAAGAAGAGAAATCAGAAACAAACTATATGAATTTCTTATTCAAATTTTAAATAAAATAATAAAATAATAAAATAAAAAATAAATAAAAAAATAAATAAAAAAATAAAAAATAAAAAAAAAATAAATTAAAATTTTTCACTAAATTTTTTTTGCGTAATTTTAAAAACCGAGATTTTTTTTGTTTCCCCATAAAATTTTAA
>TARA_R110002073_G_scaffold6255_6_pt1 | contig 22074 bp, 22 predicted proteins | sample TARA_R110002073 | Tara Oceans TARA_R110002073 (sample SAMEA4397174) | marine metagenome | biome: Polar Biome; feature: [DCM] deep chlorophyll maximum layer (ENVO:01000326); material: water (ENVO:00002006), including particulate matter (ENVO:01000060) such as... | depth 40 m | reverse complement strand
GCCGTTGCTAGACATTGCCAGCCAGTGCCCGTCACTCCCACTCGATTGTTAACAAGAGATTATTTTCTTTTGATTTCAACTGGTTACAGGAACCCACTAACTCAAATACCATAGAAAATACCATGTTTAATAATTTATTTGAAAATAATTCATGTTTTAACTGAACGACCTAGCTAATTGTACCGGAAATCTACTTAATCAGGCAAAACAAGCCAACCTAATATAGGACCGCCCCTCATCTCTGACCACACAGGGTCTTTTCAGCAAACCGAATCTGCTTCTGTTGCAATGACAAGTTTATAGCTATTTCTCTTGCCATCTTCCAGCAACCCAATCGCATGAAGGTTTTTCAAAACTTGCTGAATAACACTGTGGTCAACACCATATTCAGCTGTTCTGAGCTTACGAAATACAGGCGGCACCTCCCCACTCAATATATCGCAGATTAACTGGATAACCGCTTGCTGTGCTGTCAGGTTCAGTTGGTCACTATTGTGGATAAAAGCCCCTTTTACATCACTATTCGCTCTACCCCCTTCCTTCCCATCCGCTCTAAACACTTGCACCAAACTAATCATGCCTAGCGTACTAACTTCCAACAACAAACTAAGAACGCCATAACCAATGATTCTGGCAGTATCTGCACTGACACTCAGGGCCTCCCCCACCTGCTTAAAAAACTGAGCCGTTGGCACTTGCTCTGCGGCATTGTCCCTGCCTGTGGATGGGAGTCGTTCAATCAGTACATTCAAAGAAACACGAAGTTTCGCGATAGCATTGGCATCACCTTCACCGGCCTCCCATTGTTTATGATGTGTACTGTTTAAACGGTTATCCAACAAGCGTTCATGGTGAGAGATTTCTTGGGTAAGACCTTCAATCCGATGCTGTAGCGCTACATATTCACCGGTGTTAGTCTGCGCTTCCTGCAATAAACTGGTCTCCGATGACATAAAAAAAGCACAACTGGCCAGCCATGAAAAAGTCATTAAAGTGAGACTGAGTACCACAAAATAGATGCTGTGTTGACGCTGCGCCCAAAATAGGTATTTCCCTATATCGATACAACAACCAATCAGCACAAACAATACCGCCAAAAACAGCGTTTTATTGACACCATCAGGTTCTGACAACACATTAAGACTAACCCCCGACAACGACAATGCAAACAGCCCCGTCAACATCATGCTAACCAAACAAAAAATAGATTGGGTAACCTGGGTCAAACGCAACATGAGAAAGACTCCATATAGCATTTATGTTCAGTGAACAAAAGCAGGGCATGACCTACCAGATTTCTTATTCCACCAATCCACGGAACTAAGGGTTTTCTCACAACAAACCTCTTTTGTGAAAGGCTAAACGACAGCTTAGCTAAACTCTCATACTGTCTGTCACAGTTGCTATCTGCGAGTAAAAACGTTTCACACCTGCTGAACCATTTCTTCAAAGAGCGGAAGTACGCCCCAAGCACTATGTGACCGCACACACATTACAAACAATTATTTATCCTAAATAACTTGATTCTGAATAGATTGAATTTTATTGCGTCTACCTAACAACCCCTAACTAAATAACTGTCTTCCTATTCTGGACAGTTTCTCTGCGTTTTTTTGTTCTCACAGCAATAATATGGAATTTTAGGGCTGTTTCTTGTAACGGACTACACAGGTAATTACATATGGCTAATTTTGAGGATAAAATGTGTCGAGCCGCTGCTTATTCGCTCATTGCATCACTGGACTCTCTGCAATCTATTCACTTCAAGGAAAATAACCTACCCGACAAGCTTATTGCGGTACTGTCTGAACTCAACCTGCCCCAGCAAAAATGGCTCATTCGCCGTGCAGGCAACTACCTCACTCTGGTGTTAGACCCCTCAGCCTTGGAACGGCAGCTCAAAGAATTAGAAGACAAACAAGAAGTACACGAATTGGAAACCACTTATTTACTGCTCGGTGGACTTCCCAGACTTTGCTAGAGACCTGATTAAGTTAAACTGTAACTTTAATCGAGGTAATTATGAGCAAAGGCAAACGATATACAGAAGAGTTTAAGCGTGAGGCTGTCAAGCAGGTTGTTGAGCGAGGCTACAGCGTTGCAGAGGTGGCAGATAGACTAGGCATTTGTACTAAGACACTCTATCAATGGCGATCTGATATGCATGGCACATCCCAACAGATAAAATCGGCTGATGATAAGGCTGAGCTAGCGAGGCTCAAGGCTGAACTTAAACGTGTGACAGAGGAGCGTGACATACTAAAAAAGGCCGCAAAATACTTTGCAAACAACCCCGATTGAAATACGCATTTATGCGTGATCATCGTAATGAGTTCAGCATCACGATAATGTGCAAAGTATTTAAACTACATCCAAGCGGTTTTTATGCCTGGTTGAATAAGCCGCTTTCTAATAGAGCCATTGAAGATGCTCGACTGCTCAAACTCATCAAAGAGTCTTATATGGCAAGTGGCGGCACCTACGGCAGCCCTTGGATACATCGCGATTTACGAGAGTTAGGTGAATCCTGTAGCGTTCATCGCGTTGCTAGAATCATGCGTGAGAATAAGCTTCGTGCTCAGATAGGCTATAAACGTCGACCTATAAAGGGCGGCAAGCCGGCTAAGATTGCAGACAATTTACTGGATAGGCAGTTTAATCCTGTTGCACCCAATCAAGCTTGGGTGAGCGATATAACCTATGTTCGCACTTATGAAGGATTTTTGTATGTTGCCGTTGTTATTGATTTATTCTCTCGACGTGTAATTGGTTGGTCAATGGACAAAACAATGGATAGACACTTGGTTATTAACGCTTTAATCATGGCTATGTGGCAGAGACAACCAAAAGCCTCTGTACTTGTTCATAGCGATCAAGGCAGTCAGTATTCGAGTCATGATTACTTTGCTTTTATGAAAGAAAACAACCTTACGCCATCAATGAGTCGTCGCGGAAATTGTCATGATAATGCAGTAGCAGAAAGTTTTTTTGCTACCTTTAAAAAGCGTGTCTTACGTCGAAAGATATACTCTACACGGGAAGAGGCGAAAACGGAGTGTTTTAATTTTATTGAAATGTTTTACAATCCTGTAAAGCGTCATTCGCATACAGGTGGGATCTCGCCGGTTAAGTTTGAAGAGGCGTACTTTTTGGAATCAGGTAATGTCTAGTAAAGTCTGGGAAGTCCAATATTAAGCCGAAAAATAAACGCTTAGTCACTCGGTAGAAACGATAATACAAAAGGAGATTTCAGCCAACTTTGTCCAGCACCTTATTTGTCACCGACCGGTCTACACAGTCACCGTGTAGTGGCACACTAAATTTGGCCACCTGATTAGAGGTGATAAAATCACCGCAACTAACGAGGTGCCATTATGTCAAAACAAACCAGACCAACATATTCCCCAGAATTTCGTCTTGAAGTCGCTCAAGAAGTCGTCGATAGAGGGCGTAGTATTCGCGACGTTGCAGAGAGTCTCGGCTTAGGTAAATCAAGCGTCGATAAATGGGCTAGACAGCTTAAACAGGAGCGTAATGGCCAGCTATCCAGCGCAACGCCATTAACGCCTGATCAACTCAAGATTCGCGAGCTTGAACGCAAAATTAAGCTATTACAGGGAGACAACGAAATCTTAAAAAAGGCTTCCGCTCTCTTGATGCAGGACTCGCTCAAAGGTTTTCGATAATCCACGAGCAGCAAGAGAGCTATACCGTATCGCACTTATGCCGCGTACTGGAAGTGAATCGTAGTAGCTATCGTTATTGGGTTGATCGCCCTGAGAAAGTGTCGCAGCAACACCTTAAGCTAATCGCTGAACTGAAGCGTTGGTTTGGTCTTAGTCTAGGCTCTGCGGGGCAACGTACGTTGGTATCATTGCTGGCCACCTCGGGGTTCAACGTTAGTCGCTGGCTAGTGAAGAAACTGATGAAACGAGAGGGCTTAGTCAGCAGGCAACTGCCACAACACAAGTACGCTAAATCGGAGAAAGAACACCTGTGTATACCCAATGTGCTGGGGCGGAACTTCAAACCTGCAAAGCCCAATCAAGCTTGGTGCGGCGATATCACCTACGTTTGGACAGGCTCAGGGTGGCTGTACCTCGCCGTAGTCATTGACTTGTTTGGCAGGCGTATCGTGGGTTACGCCACATCAAAAAGCCCTGATAGTGAACTCACTAAAAAGGCACTGAGAATGGCCTATGAGAGTCGAGGAAAACCTAAAGGCCTGTTATTTCATAGTGATCAAGGTTGTCACTACACCAGTAAAAGCTATCGCCAGCAACTGTGGCGCTTTGGTATTCGTCAGAGCCTTAGTCGTCGGGGAAACTGCTGGGATAATGCGCCTACCGAGCGCTTTTTTAGAAGTTTTAAAAGTGAATGGATGCCTAAGTCTGGCTACGATTCATCAGCGCAAGGAGCTAATGAGATATCACAATACATCAACGGCTATTACAATCGCTATCGGCCGCATCAATACAATGGCGGGCTATCACCAATAATGGCTGAAGAAGAATATCAAAAAACTTATAACGGGGTGGCCAGTTTTAGTTGACCACTACACCGGCTTTAGTTGCGTCTGGTTATACCAGACAGGCGACCGGTCAGACCGGTCGTATTTACCTATCCGCATACTCCGCAACCTTATGTTTTTATAATGATTTTATCGGAATAATGGAAATTCATTCCTCAAAAGCTGTTGGCCTCTGTTGTGGTGTCTCTCTCTGCATTAAGGTCAGGTTTCTTTAATGTTTCGGATGATTGAATGACCGTTTAGCACAGTCACTAGCTTTTTACTCACTGGTTGAACCGGTGGATTTACCGGTCAGAACAGTCGCATGAGCTGAGAAACATAATGGTGTTGATACGTTTGGTTAGTGTTAATGACTGTCTATTGGCTTTAACCAATAGAGAGATAAGCGATAGTGCTGCTTATCGAACGTCACGGGACACCACTCCCATAAAACCTGAGTAACGGCACAACCATCAAGACCAACCGTAAAGTGTAATCCTGATTCGTTTTAACGCCTCAGACGTGTTACTGCTCTTTGATTGCCAGGTAATCCTCCTCTGTTAATGAATGAACCTTATACCACTGGATAAGTGCGTTTTTGGCTGTGAACCCGCCGGGGTGCTATTGAGTCTGCAATAGCTACAGTAGGTAGGGAGAGTATTTCATCATTCGTGTGAATAATCTTGCGTAACGGGTACATCACTGTAGGAAAGTTTATGTAGGCCAGTGTTGGCAAGGTTCGCGCCCCCTCGTCACTGCATTTTATTTGCAGTGACGTGGGGTAGAATTTTTGCATAATCACTCATTGCCTGAGTTGTAACGGAATATTCTCGCCATTCGCTTAACACATTGCTCAACCCATTCGTTGTAGCTTCCTTCTGTCAAAGGCAGAAAGAGCCTGCTGAAATCTGCCTCTTCGTCTTTTGAAAACATGCGCATCGTCATTGACGAACCGCCCGGCGAATTAGCGACATAGGTATTTTCCATATTGCATAGCGCAATATGCACATACCCTGAATTAGCGGTAATCACATACCTAAAACCTTTTGCGATGCTAACAAGGGTTTGCGGTGGCGCAAAATGTCCCGAGAAAATCCCCTCGCTGGTTTGTGTCGGATTAGCCGTGAGCACCGTCAAACCGTTTGCGCAAAAATAGACGCTGCATTTTCCACTACTGAAACCCGTCCAATGCGCATGATCAATCAATTCATACCCATCTCGAAATTGGGTGACGCCTCCTTGGCAAAGACGCGCAAAGTAGTCATCCATCTTCTGCTCTAAAGCAATGATGTCAGTCACTCGCTCCGGCTGCGGTAGAAATGCGAGTATTAATTGAGGGGCATCCTGATAACCACGCCGCTCGTTTATCACTTGCTCGATAAGTATTTTGAAGGCGTCTTCCGAGACCGCCTGGCTCATAGTGTCGATATGGCGCAAAGCTTTGACGATTTCATTGTTCAGCTCCAACTCTGTGCTAAAACCGGCTCGAAATACCCCAGCCTGATACGCTTCAACTTCAGCAATAAACGCCTGCTGCCGTGCATCATCTACAGGGGTTTGTTGGATAAAAGCCAATATTGATTTCCCGGTAGCCTTAGCGGCCTCGAATTCGGCTTGCGTAACAGATATGCCCTCCGGCGTCTCATAACCATAGGCTGATCCCAAAATGAGCAAATACACGTCACATTGCTCAACTTCATGGATACACGCTTTCTCTGATGAATAGGGCCTTGCGGAAAATGCTTCACACATAACCGGGGTTTGGTCCATTAATGTGATGGCCTGTTTTGCGGCACCTCGAAACGCCTCCATCCCTCCAACCACAGAACTTACAAATACCTTATTCAATTAACGACCCTCACTAAAATAAAACGATTATTCAACTATTTGATGGCGGCTTAGCTCACCCTTACTTCTAAACTATTTGTCCACATGATTGATTAGCCATTAATCGATGCGATGTTATGAATAGCTTACCGTACTACTATTACACCAGCCATCACGTTTCCGCTAGGCTTCACTATCAAGCCACTTACCATACTCAATGTGCTGGGCATTTTAACGGGCTTTACCGGGTTCGCTGAACGCTCATTCCCCTGCGGGGAACTGCCGCCCTTACAATCCCTAATGCTTCATCCCTCCGGGCTGCTTAAATTCAGCAATAAACCCACGCTAATCCAACCCCACTAGGGGCTTTGCCCCACGCGCATTGCAAGTGCAAGGCTTCGCGCTTCCTCACCCGTTCAGATTCCCCCGCTTCGCTCCTCCACTTAGCTGCGGCTTCCGGTGAGCCACCTGCAATTTTCTACCCCCACGCTTCGCCAGCGGTGCAGGAGCGCAGACGGGCGCTGCGCTCGTTAAACACAATTCACAGACTCAGGGTTAACTACTATGAGAAAGACTATTTATGAAACTAACTACGACCGACTGATCAAGCTAGGCGTTATTGCCAAAGACGGTGCAATGCCGAAGCCCTACAGCAAAAGCCACACGAATGGTTTTATGGATTTAGTGCTGGAAAGAGTCGAACATATGGATGACGTATCAGGGAACTCTGGCATTGCGTTTTCAATGGCGCATTATTTCCGGCAAAACGGTGATCTTTGCAAAGATCCGGAAATGGTTGTCATCGTTTATCCAGCATTACAAATGGTTGAGGCTTTGACCTTTGAACAGTCCCTGCCACCGATCTATCAGGTAGTATTTCCTGAACCCGGTAAATTTTACCCTCAACTCAGAAAAGAGCTGAATGGATTTCTACGACTATGGTTGAATAACCTTATTGATCAGGGGCATGGTAATAATTGGGTAGAAAATAACCCATAGCAAACCAACATTCGAACTGTAAATAATATTAACGTGCTCGGTGACTAATTCATTTGGTTAATCGAGCACTTCCTGCTCATCAATCCATTGCAGAATTGACGACATGCGCCACCCAATCATTCTACCACTTCCCAATTTTATCGGTGCAGGAAACTTATTATTTTGCCGCCAACGCCAAAGCGTAACAGAACTAACCCCTAAAATTTTTGCTAGCTCAGCCTGTCGAACAATACGATCAGCGGAAGCAATATCACTTCGTTGAATATCTACCATGCGCATACACCTCCTATATTAGTAGATTGATCCTACCGCACTAGAAGGGACTCGCTACCAATAAGCCTCCTGTTAACAAAGAAAGAAAAATGCACTTAATTAAAAGCAGAGCTGTAATAACAATAAATCAAACCGTCATTTCATCAAGATAATCAGCCCACTTTTGTAACCAGACTCCCGCTTCTTTTTCATATTTATGAAGATCATAAGTGCCTTCTATACCACTGCGGCTATGGCCCAGAATGGCTTCGGCAACTTCACTTGGGCATCCCATCCGAGACAAGCCCGTTCTCACCGTTCGCCTTAAATCATGAGGTGTCCAGTGTTCAATATTCAGCATCCTACCGGAAGTGCGAAGGTGCCACGCCTGCTCGGTGAGCGTTTTTTGCTGGATGGGTTTTCCTGTTTTCTGCGAAGGGAATAAACAATCACCCGTTGTCAATTTTAACTGCTCTAAGAATGCAACTGCCTGCGCTGGCAATTGAACATACCGCTCTATACCTGTCTTGGTATCGGTAAGGTGCCAGGTCTTTTTAACGAGATCCATGTCTTGCCAATGCGCATTACAGACCTCACCTGTTCTACAGGCCGTCCATAATGTAAACCTAAGGACATTTTTTTGGGTGGGTGTAAAAACAGACCCCGGCAACCAAGCTAAGAAGGCTTTAATTTCCTGTTCTGACAAAGTACGCTTGCCTCGCTCAGACGTAAGCCTGATTTTTGCCTGCCGTAAACTATTTTTTGCCAATAAGGCGGGGTTGGCGAAACCATCATCAAATCGATCTAGGCCAATTGCGAATTCGTAAGCAGCTGACAACTCCCGCAAAACATTACCTGCCTGGACATTAGCCCCCCGCTCCACAATATCCATAATCATCAACACAACATCTTTTCTGGTTATTTTGCATGCAGGCCTGCGACCCAAAACCAGGACGGCATCGCCATAAAGTGTTCGCCTTACTTCTTTTTGGCCTTTCTTTTTACGAGCACCATGGATCAACTTGCCGTCAACCTCGCGGTCTTCTATGTAACTCTTTAGATACAGATCCACTAGCTGCTTGACCGTCAGTCTTTGCTCTTTAGGCGCATCTTTGAATTGCTGCTTTTCCAGATTTTGCTCTGCCGCTGGACAACGCCCATCACCTCTTGCCAGCTTTAGATCCTGTAGCTTTAATCTAGCGTCAGCAAGGGATATGGACGGAAAATGGCCGATCACTATTTGAGCCAGTTTATGGGTTACCGGGCTGGTATAACGATAGAAGAAGGTTGTTGTACCACCTCGACCACAACGTACCCTCAAGCCTCTGTTTTCACCCGTATCCACCAAAACTTTATTGCCTGGCTTCATTGCTTTAAGTGCCATCGTTGATAAAGGTTTGGTATTCTGTTGGTTTGTCATTACTCCTCCTTGTAATCGGGCGGCTTCAACCAGCTGTTAGTCAATGACTTAGACTGCGATCAAGTTTAAAAGTGTAACATTTAGAGAACAACTTATTTATCACTAAAAAATGTTACACTTAATGTTACACTTATTTGCGCAAAAACACGATATTTATTGAAATTTCACGAGCTTACAACCGCATAGAAATATTCGATTAATTACACAAAAAACCTTATAAAACAGTATGATAATGAAAAATACTTCAATAAAATCAAGCGCAAGCAATAACGAACACACCCCCATGATGCAGCAGTACCTGAAAATCAAGGCGCAGCATCCGCGAGACCTGGTGTTTTATCGCATGGGCGACTTCTACGAGCTGTTTTTCGATGACGCCAAGCGCGCCGCAGATCTGCTCGATATCACCCTGACCGCACGCGGCAAGTCCGGCGGTGAGCCGATTCCCATGGCAGGCGTGCCCTATCACGCCGCCGAGGGCTACCTGGCGCGGCTGGTCAAGGGCGGCGTATCCGTGGCCATCTGCGAGCAAATCGGCGACCCGGCAATCAGCAAGGGCCCCGTGGACCGCCAGGTGGTGCGGGTGGTGACGCCGGGCACGTTGAGTGACGAAGCGCTGCTGGAGGAGCGCAGCGACAACCTGCTGCTGGCAGTGGCCCAACATCGCAACCAATTCGGCCTCGCCTGGCTGGATCTGGCCAGCGGGCGCTTCCGCGTACTGGAAGTTGACGGGGATGAAGCATTGGCCAGTGAGCTGCAGCGACTCAATCCGGCAGAAGTGCTTTACCAGGACAGCATCGGCCTGCCCCTGCTCAGCGCCCGCCGCGGGGCGCGCGCGCAACCGGCCTGGGAGTTCGAGCAGGACAGCGCGCGCCGCGCCCTGAACCTGCAGTTCCAGACACACGACCTGCAGGGTTTCGGCTGCGACGGGCTGGGCCTGGCCGTGGGCGCGGCCGGCTGCCTGCTGCAATACGTCAAGGATACCCAGCGCAGCAACCTGCCGCATATACGCAGCATCGCGCACGAAAACCGCGCCGAGAGTGTGATTCTGGATGCTGCCACCCGCCGCAACCTCGAAATCGACCGCAACCTTGCCGGCGGCGATACCCACACACTGTTCTCGGTGATGGACCAGTGCGTGACCGCAATGGGCAGCCGGCTGCTGCGCCGCTGGCTGCATCGCCCGCTCACCGATACCGCCGTGTTGGGGCAGCGGCAGGCGGCCGTTGCAGCACTCTGCACGGACTACCAGCATGAGCCGGTGCGCGCCGCTCTGAAACCGATCGGCGATATGGAGCGCATACTCAGTCGGGTGGCACTGCGTTCGGCACGGCCCCGCGACCTGACGCGCCTGCGCAGTTCCCTGGCGGCTCTGCCAGCGCTGCGCGAAGCGCTGGCCGCGTGCAAGGCAGAGCGGCTGGGCACACTCTCCACTCAGGCGGGGGAATACCCCGACCTGTGCCAACTGCTGCAGCTAGCCGTGTGCGAGAACCCGCCCGTGGTCATCCGCGAAGGCGGTGTGATTGCCACGGGCTACGATGAAGAGCTGGATGAACTGCGACGGATCAGCAGCAACGCGGGCGACTATCTGCTGGAAATCGAGGCCCGGGAGCGCACCGCCACGGGTATCAGCACCCTGAAGGTTGGCTACAACCGCGTGCACGGCTATTTTATTGAAATCAGCCGTGCCCAGTCCGCGCGCGCACCGGACACCTACCAGCGGCGCCAGACCCTGAAAAACGCCGAACGCTTCATCACCCCGGAGCTGAAGGCTTTTGAAGACAAGGCGCTCTCGGCGCGCAGCCGGGCACTGGCGCGGGAAAAGGCCCTCTACGAAGCGCTGATCGAGACGCTCAACGAACAGCTGGCAGCGCTGCAGGACAGCGCCACCGCCGTGGCCGAACTCGATGTGCTCGCCACCCTGGCTGAGCGCGCCGAATGCTTGCGCCTGTGCCAGCCCGAATTCACTGAAGAGCAGGTGTTCGAGGTAGAGGCCGGGCGCCACCTGGTCGTGGAGCAGGTACTGGACGACCCTTTTATCGCCAACGACACTCTGCTCAACAACCATCGGCGGATGCTGCTGATTACTGGCCCGAACATGGGGGGGAAATCAACCTATATGCGCCAGAACGCGCTGATTGCATTGCTGGCACACGTCGGCAGTTTTGTCCCCGCCAATCGCGTGCGACTGTCGCCCATGGACCGTATCTTTACCCGCATCGGCTCGTCGGACGACCTCGCCAGCGGGCGCTCGACCTTCATGGTGGAGATGACCGAAACGGCAAACATTCTGCACAATGCGACCGAGCGCAGTCTCGTCCTGATGGACGAGGTGGGGCGCGGCACCAGCACCTTCGATGGACTCAGCCTGGCCTGGGCCGCAGCCGTGCAACTGGCGCGCAGCGTGCGGGCCTTCACGCTGTTTGCCACCCATTACTTTGAACTCACCGCGCTGCCGGAGCAGTGCCCGAGCATGGCCAACGTGCATCTGGACGCTACCGAACACGAAGACCACGTGGTGTTCCTGCACAATATCCAGGAGGGGCCGGCGAATCGCAGTTTCGGTTTGCAGGTGGCAAAATTGGCGGGCATTCCCGACAGCGTACTGCGCGCCGCGCGCGAGAAACTACACGCGCTGGAACGGGGCCCCGGACGTCCAGAACCGCTGCCCGCGCCCGCCCAGGCCGAGCTGTTCGCCAGTGCCGAGCCCCACCCGGCCCTCACCCGGCTGGAAACCATAGACCCCGATGCACTCAGCCCGCGCGAGGCGCTACAGCTGATCTATGAATTGCGCGGAACCCTTTAAAACTCCCCGCGCAGCGGGTAAACTTGCGCCCCAAACGGGTGCCCGCCGGGCAGAGGCACCCCTGGCAAACGAGGCATTACTGGCATGACTTTTGTTGTTGGCGAACAGTGTATCAAGTGCAAGCACACAGACTGCGTGGAAGTGTGCCCGGTCGACTGCTTTTACGAAGGGCCCAATTTTCTCGTCATTCACCCTGATGAATGCATCGACTGCGCCCTGTGCGAGCCAGAGTGTCCGGTAGATGCCATCTACTCGGAAGATGAGCTGCCCGAAGACCAACAGGTTTTCCTTGAGCTCAATGCTGAACTGGCGGAGATCTGGCCGAACATCACGGAAATGAAAGCACCCCCTGCGGACGCCGAGGAATGGGCCAACAAGCCGAACAAGCTGGCCCTGCTGGAGCGCTAGGCGCTCAGCGGAACAACGCGTCGCTGCTCAGGCCCTGGGTTTCCATAATCTGGCGCAGGCGACGCAAGGCTTCTACCTGAATCTGCCTGACCCGCTCCCGCGTCAGGCCAATTTCCCGCCCCACTTCCTCCAACGTACTGCTCTCGTGGCCGCGCAGGCCAAAGCGTCGCGTGACCACTTCGCGCTGCTTTTCCGATAGCTGGTCCAGCCACTGGCTGATACTGTCACGGATATTGTCCTCCTGCAGCAGCTGTGAAGGGTCACTCTCGCTGGAGTCCGCAATGGTCTCCAGCACTGCCCGGTCCGAGTCCGCACTCACCGGCACGTCGATGGAGGTGACGCGCTCATTCAGCCCCAACATGCGCTTGACGTCACCCGCGGGGCGATCAAGCATCTGCGCGATCTCCTCTGCGGTGGGTTCATGGTCGAGTTTCTGGGTGAGTTCCCGCGCCGCACGCAGGTAGACGTTGAGTTCCTTGACCACGTGAATAGGCAGCCGAATGGTCCGTGTCTGGTTCATGATTCCACGCTCAATCGTCTGCCGAATCCACCAGGTCGCGTAGGTTGAGAAACGGAAGCCGCGTTCAGGGTCGAACTTCTCTACCGCTCGAATAAGGCCCAGATTACCTTCTTCAATCAAGTCCAGCAGCGTGAGCCCGCGGTTGATGTAGCGGCGTGAAATCTTTACCACGAGGCGCAGGTTGCTCTCGATCATGCGGCAGCGCGCGGCTTCGTCACCCTTTAACGCGAGGCGCGCAAAGTGTTTCTCTTCATCGGCGGTGAGCAGGGGCGAAAAGCCGATCTCGTTCAGGTAGAGCTGGGTGGCGTCCAATGACTTTTCGCCGGTACGGGCTGCTCGCGCGCGATCAAACGCGGCAGTGTCATCGCTTTCACCGAAATCGTCGCCGGTGTCGTCTGCGTCCAGTGCTTCGCGGGGATCAGTGACTGCCGCTTCCGCATCCACTGCGTAAGTCGGTTCGTCCGCCTCGCGGACTGAGTGGGTAACAGCTCGCTGGCCTGTTTTTGTTATCTCGACTTCCATGCCACACCTCTGTCTCACCTGCCGCCAGGTGAGCGTTTTGTCGCTGGTCAGTCAGATTACCCCATGCTTACAATTCATTACAAGACACCGGGGTTGGCTGTTTAGCGGCGCGGCAGGAGCTGCAACGGATCGATGGGCTTGCCTTCCTTGCGGATCTCGAAGTGCAGTTTCACGACATCTGTTCCCGTACTGCCCTTCTCCGCTATCTGCTGCCCTGCGGCCACACGCGCTCCCTCGGCGACCAGCAAACGGTCGTTATGGCCGTAGGCACTGAGGTAGACGTCGTCGTGTTTGATAATCAACAACTCGCCGAAGCCCACGATACCGGTGCCGGCGTAAACCACGTCACCGGCGGCTACCGCCACCACCATGTCGCCCTTGCGGCCACCGATATCGATGCCCTTGTGCACCGTTGCCGAGTAGCGGCGGGTGACCGGGCCATCCGAAGGCCAACGCCAGGCGCTGACCGGTGCCAGTCGCGCTGCCGGCGGCGTACGTGCCGCCGCTAACGGGGGAGCGGGGTCGGCGCTGCGCGCCGCAGCCGGCGCGCCGGTTGCCGGGGCTGCAGGTGACGGTGTGACAGGCGCCGGAGCAGGAGCCGCACGCGTCGCGGGCGCCGCGACCGGAGCCGGGCGAGCACTGCTGGTATCAGGCGCAGGCCGCGGTGGACGGTAGGCCATCTGCTGGCTGCCAGAGCGAATAATCAGGTTCTGGCCGGGATATATCGTGTAGGGGGAGGCAATGCCGTTGGCGGCGGCAACGCTGCGGAAATCCATGCCGAAGCGAAAGGCGATGGCGTAGAGCGTATCACCGCGGCGCACCACATAACGCTCCGAGGCGACGCCGCCGACCGCAGCGGGGGAATGCCGATCCTCAATAGGCGCCCGGCCGCCACTGCCACAACCCGTCAGGAGTAAAATACCGCCCAACAAAAGTAAAGCCGAACCTCGCACAAAACGCGACACGGGGAGACTTAGCACCGGAACACTGTCAACGCCCACCCCAGCGCCTCTCTATCAACCACACCAGGGCGAAGCCGACAATCATGAGCACCAGGCACGTAGCCAACCAGGGCTCGTTGGCAAAATTCCACGGCAACACCGGTACCTGCTGCGCTGGCCGCGGCACCCCATCGCTGCCCAGAACCCAATCCAGCGGGTGTTTCCACGGCCACACCACAAGCAGCGAACCAAACAGAAAGCCGGTCAACAGCGCCATGGTTGCCGCGTGGTAGCGGCGCAGTAACCAGTGCAATACACGCGAAAAGCACATCAGGCCAAGGGCGGCGCCAACGGCAAACACCAGCATCACAGACAATTCGAGGCTTCTCACCGCGTGCAGCACTGTGGCGTACATACCCAGCAGTATGAGGATGAAACTGCCGGAAATACCGGGCAGGATCATGGCACAAATGGCAATAAAGCCCGCGATGAAGACCGCCGGAAGCCCTGCCGGCAAAGCCACCACAGGACTCAGGGCAATCGCCGCGGCGATTACGAGCCCCGCCACCAGGCAGGCGCACCGGGCTGCGGTCCAGTGCGGCACCTGACGCAGCAGTACCAGCGCCGACGCCAGAATGAGGCCGAAGAAAAACGCCCAGAGGGGAACAGGATAGGCGTCCAGCAACCAGGCGATCATCCGGGCCAGCGACAGAATGCTGGTGGCAATACCCGCTCCCAGCGTGAGTAGAAAGGCACCGTCGACATGCTCCCACGCACGGCGCACGTTACCGCGGGAGAGCCAGCGTAGAAACTGCAGGTCGAAGGCCCGTATGCTGCTCAGCAGACGATCGTAGATACCCGTAATAAAGGCCATGGTACCGCCGGACACCCCGGGGACGATATCCGCCGCCCCCATCAGTACACCGCGGAGAAAAACACCCATCGGGGTCATGGCGCTACTTGACCGTGCCGGAACGCAGCGGCACAAAGCGCACCGCCTCGACCAGACGCGTATCGTAACCCTCGCTGGTGCGGGTGATCACCTGCAGGTTCTGCAGAGAAGCACCCACGGGGATGACCAGGCAGCCGCCAGGTGCCAGCTGCAGAAGCAGGTCCTCAGGGATGGTTTCGGGGGCTGCGGTACTGATGATGCCATCAAACGGAGCGCCCTCGACCCAGCCCAGTCCACCGTCTGCATGGCTGAAGCGCACATTGCGCAGCTTTAACTGGCGCAGCCGGGCACGCGCCTTGTCCAGCAGGGGCTTGATCCGCTCGATACTCCAGACTTCTTCCACCAGCTGCGCCAGCACTGCCGTCTGGTAGCCGGACCCGGTGCCGATCTCCAGCACGCGGCTGCGCGGCCCCTGCTCAAGCAGCAACTCGGTCATGCGGGCCACAATATAGGGCTGGGACAGGGTTTGCTGAAAACCGATGGGTAGGGCGGTGTCCTCATAGGCCCGATGCGCCATCGCCTCATCCAGAAACAGGTGTCGGGGCGTGCGCCGCATCACGTCAAGCACGCGTTCATCCTGCACACCCTGCTCTGCGAGGCGTCGCACCAGTCGCTCGCGCGTGCGCTGCGAGGTCATCCCGATACCCTTGAGATCGACGTTATTCACTGCGCCCCTCACGCTCTCGATATCCTTCCCTGTAATCCAGTAATTCCGCCAACACGGCGGTCGCATAGCTGCCAGGCGGCAGGTTGAATGTCAGAATCAGCGACTCATCATCACAAAAGCGCCAGGAAAAGTCATCCGGCAACAGCCGCGCTGCACGGTACGACAGCGTCAGGCCGGCGCGTTCCAGAAACTCGCACACCGCTGCCTCAGAAGACAGCACCGCCTTCTGTACAGCCACCAGGGCGGGACTCTGCAGGCTAGCGCCACTGCCCCAGAGCGGTAAACCCGGGTGCACGTCACCGTCCAACGCGCGTTGCTGCAACGCGTCGTCCAGCTCGGTGCAGGGAAACAGGCTGCGGCTGCCCTGCAACAGACAGACGTCGCCCTCGCGCAGACACGCCCAGGTGCCCGCCTGCACCCGCTCCGCCAGCAGGCGATTGAACAGCTCGCTACGCAATGCGGACAGAAACAAGCCGCGCTTACTGTGGCTCAGTTTGCGCGCACCGCGCTGCATCCAGGCGCGCGCCTGCAGCAGGGTGGCGCCGCCGCGCCCAAAACGCTGCTCGCCAAAATAGTTCGGCACGCCGCGATCGCGTATGCGCTCCAGCGCATTCAGCAAACCCGCTTCGTCGCCTTGCAGCTCACGCAACTGGAGCGTGAACGCATTGCCGCGGTGCACGCCGCGCTTGAGCTTGCGCGAATGACGGCAGCAATCCAGCACGACAACTTCACCTGGCACCTGCAGGCGCTGCCAGTCGGGCTCGGCCTTGCCCGCCATACGCACGCTGATCCACTGCCGGGTAACGGCGTGACGATCTTTCAGGCCGCTATAACCGATATCGCGCGGGTGTATACCGGCAAGCGATGACACCCGCTCTACCAGGTCAGGCGTGGTCAAACCACGTTTCTCGATGTGCAGAAATACGTGCTCGCCCTGCCCGTCAGGCGCGAAGCCCAGTTGCTCGTCGACCAGAAAATCCTCGGGATTGCAGCGAATCAGCGCGCGCGCCTGCGCGACCGGGCCTACCCGGCTCAGTTCAGGCATCATGCGTCGGCAGCACCCTGCAAGAGCACCACCGCATGTGCGGCAATCCCTTCACCACGGCCGGTAAAGCCGAGTTTTTCTGTCGTAGTGGCCTTCACATTGACCTGCCCGACCTCTACCTGCAAATCCTCAGCAAGACGACTCTGCATGGCGCCGATATGCGCCGCCATGCGTGGAGCCTCCGCAATCAATGTGGCATCCAGGTTGGCCAGTTGCCAGCCCCTGCTGTGTACCTGCTCAACCACGCGACGCAGGAGAACCCGGCTGTCTATGGCAGCAAACGCAGGATCGCTATCGGGAAAATGACGACCGATATCCCCTGCCCCGATTGCGCCGAGCAGGGCATCACAGAGCGCGTGGATCAGCACATCGCCATCCGAATGGGCCACCAGCCCCTGAGTGTGCGCAATGCTTACTCCGCCGAGCACCACGGCGCTGCCCGGGCCGAAGCGATGAACATCGTAACCATGCCCGATCCGTAAGCTGCTCATGCCTGCCCCTCGCGATTGATACCCAGATAGAATGCGGCCAGCTCGAGATCCCCCGGGACTGTCACCTTGAAGTTGGACGGGGACCCCGGCACCACCAGGACGGGATGACCACCCCACTCCATCGCGGATGCCTCATCGGTGATCTCGACACCGTCTGCCAGGGCAGCCGCCAGCACGCTGTGCAGCTGGCCCAGTGCAAACATTTGCGGCGTCTGGGCACGCCACAGGCCGCGGCGATCCACAGTCGCCTGCACGTAGCCATCGGCATCGACGCGCTTGAGCGTGTCGACCACCGGCTCGGCCAGCAGTCCGCCGCAGCCTTTCGCCACGACCTGCGTCACCAGCCGCTCGCCATCCGCAGCGGCCAGGCAAGGGCGCGCCGCATCGTGTACCAGTACCCAATCATCGTTATATGCAATTTTTTGCAAATAGTGCAGCGCAGCCAACACGGAATCCGCACGCTGGGCGCCACCCTGCACGATCCGAACCCGTTCGTCTGTATCGCGGTAGTCTGCCGCACGCGGATCGTCAGGGGCAAAGGCAATCACCACCCCCTGCATGCCCGGCAGGCCAAGCAAGGCCTGCAGGCTGCGCTGCAACAGCGTTTTCCCACCCAGCAGCACATGCTGTTTGGGCTGGGAATACCCCATGCGCACTCCGGCTCCCGCAGCGGGAATGACCCCCCAACACCGGGCCACTTCGCTCACTGTTGTGGCTCGGGGCGCGGTGCCTGTGTGTGCCCGCCACCGTCGCTCGGCACCACCTGATAGAAGACTTCGCCTTCGCGCACCAACCCGAGTTGCTCGCGTGCGCGCTGTTCGAGCCCGTCATTACCCGATTGCAGGTCCAATACTTCCCGCTCCAGGACGGCGTTGCGGGCGCGCAGCTCACTGTTAATGGCTTCCTCGCGCTGCACCTGCTGTTGCAAACGATGCTTTTCAGCCAGGCTGCCCTCGGCGAACCACAGTCGATACTGCAGAGCGACCAGCAACAACAACATACCGGCCAGCAGGTACTTCATCTCACCCGCGCCGACCGGCGATTTCGGCGAGCCCGCGGTAGGCGGCACGCGCACCCAGCTCCGCTTCAATGCGCAGCAGGCGATTGTATTTCGCTACGCGATCGGAACGGCACAGTGAACCGGTTTTGATCTGCCCCGCGGCTGTAGCAACCGCCAGGTCGGCGATGGTCGTGTCTTCGGTTTCCCCGGAGCGGTGCGAGATCACAGCGGTGTAACCGGCCTTGCGCGCCATGGCAATGGCGTCCAGGGTTTCCGACAGGCTGCCGATCTGATTGAATTTGATCAGGATAGAGTTGGCCACACCGGTATCAATGCCGCGCTTGAGAATACGCGTGTTAGTGACAAACAAATCGTCGCCAACCAGCTGCACGCGATCACCGATCTTGTCGGTGAGCATTTTCCAGCCATCCCAGTCCGACTCATCCAGGCCGTCTTCTATCGACACGATCGGGTGTGCAGCAGCCAGATCAGCGAGGTAGTCGGTGAACTCTGCACTGCTGAAGCGCTTGCCTTCTCCCGCGAGGTCGTACACACCGTCGCGATAGAACTCGGAGGCCGCGCAGTCCAGTGCCAGCGTGATGTCGCTGCCCAGACGATAGCCCGCATTGGCCACAGCCTCGGCGATCACCTCCAGCGCCGCCTCGTTGGAGGGCAGATTCGGTGCAAATCCACCCTCATCGCCCACCGCTGTGCTCAGGCCACGCTGGGACAGCACTTTCTTCAGGGCATGAAAAATTTCTGCACCTGCACGCAAAGCCTCGGCAAAGGTCGGCGCCGCCACCGGCTGCACCATGAACTCCTGGATGTCGACGTTGTTGTCGGCGTGCTCGCCACCGTTGAGGATGTTCATCATAGGCACCGGCATACTGAGTGCCTCACTGCCGTTGAGTTCGGCAATGTGCTGGTACAAAGGCAGCTTGCGCGCCTGCGCCGCCGCCTTGGCCGTGGCCAGTGATACGGCGAGGATGGCGTTGGCGCCGAAATGCCCTTTGTTCTCGGTGCCATCGGCGTCGATCATCGTGGTATCGATATCGCGCTGGCGGCCTGGATCCATGCCCAGCAGCAGCGCACGGATGTCCTTATTGACGTGGCCTACGGCGGTCAGCACGCCTTTACCCAAGTAGCGGCTACTGTCGCCATCGCGCAGTTCCAGGGCCTCGCGCGAGCCTGTAGAGGCACCGGACGGGGCGCAGGCGGAGCCCACCTCACCGCTGTCCAGGATGACCTCGGCCATGACGGTCGGGTTGCCCCGGGAATCCATGACCTCAAAGGCCTGTACATTGGCGATCTTGCTCATTGCGTCAACTCCAGATGGCTGTTCAATCGATGGTGAGGGTCGGCAGTTGCTTGACCAGGTTGTCTACGGCCTGCACCTGCGCCAGGAACGGTTCCAGCTGGCGCAGCGCGAGCGCGCTGGGGCCGTCGCACAGCGCGCGTGCCGGATCCGGATGGGCTTCCAGAAAGAGCCCCGCGAGGCCCAGGGCCATGCCCGAGCGGGCCAATTCCAGTACCTGTGCACGGCGTCCACCCGAGGCGGCACCCGATGGGTCCCGACACTGCAGCGCGTGGGTGACGTCAAAAATCAGCGGGCGGTCGTTGCAGGCCTGCTTCATGACGCCAAAACCCAGCATGTCGACCACCAGGTTGTCGTAGCCGAAATTGCTGCCGCGCTCGCAGATCAGCAGTCGTTCGTTGCCACATTCCACAAACTTCTCAACCACATTCGCCATCTGCGACGGGCTCAGGAACTGGGGTTTCTTGATGTTGATCATGGCACCGGTGGCCGCCATCGCCGCCACCAGGTCGGTCTGGCGGGCGAGGAAAGCCGGCAGCTGGATGATGTCGCAGATTTCTGCCGCCGCCGCGGCTTGCTCCGGGGCGTGCACGTCCGTGATCAACGGCACGCCGAACTCCGCTTTCACCGCTGCCAGAATCGCCAGCCCTTCTTCCAACCCCGGGCCGCGAAAGGAATGAATCGAGGAGCGGTTGGCCTTGTCGTAGGAAGCCTTGAACACCAGAGGGATCGACAAGCGCGCGCAGACGTCGACGTAGTGTTCCGCCACGCGCAGGGCGAAGTCCCGGCTTTCGAGCACGTTCACGCCGCCGAACAGCACGAACGGCTCGCGATTACCTATGGTGATGGCGCCGAGTTGCTCTACGCGTGCGTTCATCGCCCTGGCCCCGCTGCCCAATCAGCTGCGGGCATGCGCCAGCGCGGCCTCGATATAGCTGGTAAACAGCGGGTGCCCGCCACGCGGCCGGGAGGTGAATTCCGGGTGAAACTGGCAGGCGATGAACCAGGGGTGGTCGGGCAGTTCGACCATCTCGACCAGGGCGTGATCAGCAGACCAGCCGCCCACCCGCACGCCGGCGGCCGTGAGCTGCTCTACATAATTGTTGTTGATTTCATAGCGGTGACGATGCCGCTCTACCACGCTGTCTTCGCCGTAGATGGTGCGCACCTGAGAGCCGGCTTCCAGGTAGCAGGTCTGGGCACCCAAGCGCATGGTGCCACCGAGGTCGGAGCTGGCATCGCGCTGCTGCCTGGAACCATCGGCGTTTTGCCACTCGGTAATCAGGGCGACAATCGGGTGCGGCGTTGCGGCCTGCATTTCGGTGGAGTTGGCACCTTCCAGACCCATAACGTTGCGGGCGTATTCAATCAGCGCAACGTGCATACCAAGGCAAATGCCCAGGAAGGGCACCTTGTTCTCGCGGGCGTAGCGCACGGCAGTAATCTTGCCTTCAACACCCCGGTCACCGAAACCGCCCGGCACCAGAATAGCATCGGCACCCGCCAGCACAGAGGTGCCGTGACGCTCGATATCCTCGGCATCGATGTAATCGATTTTGACATCCGCCAGGGTTTGCAGGCCGGCGTGCTTGAGTGCTTCGTTCAGCGATTTGTAGGCATCCAGCAGATCCATGTACTTGCCGACCATGGCGATGCGCACGGTACCACAGGTGTCGCTGAACTCGCGGCGTAACACGTCGTCCCACTCGGCGAGGTCTGCCGGCGGGCAGTCGAGGTTAAAGCGCTCAACCACAAACTCGTCGAGGCCGTAGGCGTGCAGCATGCCGGGAATACGGTAGATGGAATCGGCGTCGAGCAAAGGAATAACCGCCCGCTCCTCCACGTTGGTAAACAGGGAGATCTTCTTGCAGGCGCTCTCCTCGATAGGCACCGCACAGCGACAGAGCAGGATATCGGGCTGCAGGCCGATGGAGCGCAGTTCCTTGACCGAGTGCTGGGTGGGTTTGGTCTTGATTTCCCCTGCGGTGGCGATATACGGCACCAGCGTCAGGTGCATCAACAGTGCCCGGCTGGAGCCCACTTCCACGCGGAGCTGACGCGCCGCCTCCAGGAACGGCAGGCTCTCGATGTCGCCCACCGTGCCGCCGATTTCGACGATGGCTACGTCGGCATCGCCCGCACCCAGAATCACCCGGCGCTTGATTTCATCGGTGATGTGCGGAATGACCTGCACGGTGCCACCGAGATAGTCACCGCGGCGTTCTTTCTTCAACACGGTGTTGTAGACCCGTCCGGTGGTGAAGTTATTCGTGCGTTTCATGGTTGCGCGGGTGAAACGCTCATAGTGACCCAGGTCCAGATCGGTCTCGGCGCCGTCTTCGGTCACAAAGACTTCACCGTGCTGGAACGGGCTCATGGTGCCAGGGTCAACATTGATG
>TARA_R110002073_G_scaffold918_3_pt1 | contig 22156 bp, 25 predicted proteins | sample TARA_R110002073 | Tara Oceans TARA_R110002073 (sample SAMEA4397174) | marine metagenome | biome: Polar Biome; feature: [DCM] deep chlorophyll maximum layer (ENVO:01000326); material: water (ENVO:00002006), including particulate matter (ENVO:01000060) such as... | depth 40 m | reverse complement strand
CAGGATCCACTACGAACCCAGACGTAGGAGAACGCATGACGTTCCTCACCTACGGTTCTACGGGTCTTCCTGCTCCTGCTACGTCCTTCCAGTGGTTCGATGATGGTGTTGCAATCTCTGGTGCTACTGGATATGGCTACGTCCTCGGTGCAACTGGTGAGATTGTAGATGCAGAAGTTGCCTACGTTGTTACGAACAACGGCAGTAGTAACTATATCATCGATGGTGCTATACAGCCAGTCCTATCCATGACTAGAGGTGTTCAGTATACCTTTGATCTCTCTGGAGTTTCGACAAGTCATCCATTCAGATTAGCCACTACCGAAAATGGTTCAGGTGGACAATACACGACTGGTTGGACAACCAATGGAACACAAGGTCAAGCAGGAGCAAATGCAGTGTTCATTGTTCCTGCGGACGCCCCTGCGACTCTGTACTACTACTGCGGTAATCACAATGGAATGGGCAACAGCATCAATGTCAGAACCGTTCCTGCCACTGATGTGACTATGACTGGTAACCTCACAGGTTTCGTGACTCTCACTAACAGTGAGGGAACCACTGGTGCCACCATAGACTACGGTACAATGCTCAATGCGAACATTACTAACCTATCACTCAGTAATGTTGTAGCAGGTGGAACCTTAACCGCAACTGTAACCTACGGAGGTACGTTCGCCACCATTAACTGGTCAGGAGTAACTAGTTGAGTTTAAATAAACCAAAAGTTAGTGCTACACAGGTTATTACGGAGGGTTCTGATGGTAAGTCTAGACTCGAATCTAATAATTCACGGAAGGTCAAATCCAATATTGATCCCCGTAGAATGCCTATCGATCCCAACTTTGGTAAAATTTCCTCTGTTTCAATAAGTCCATCTACTCCTAATATTTTAGAAAATGCTGTGATTGGTGTGACTTATTCAGATTTTGATGGTGGTGCTAGATTACAACACACCTATCAAACATCTGGTTTAAGTTACGATAGGTGGATTCAAACTAATGGAACGACATTTTCTGTTTATGTTGGAGGAGTGACTGGTTCTGGTATAGTTAAAGTTAGAACAGTTTATCAATCTAGAGTATTTGATCAGGGTGTGGTTGATTTCAATATTAATTTTGCTGGAACGTTTGTTAAATTTACATCAGTTCCTTCACTGAGTGGTTATACTATGGGCGAGTTTTCTTCGCTTACTTATAATATTTCTGGAGATGAACCGATTGATGTAAGTATCAAATGGACAATCACTGAATAATGAAAAAGAAAAGAGCAATTAATGTTTCTTACAAACTATGATTACAACGGAAGTTCTGGTGAATTTTATAATGAAATTTATACCTATGATAAAACTTGGAACGAGTCTTCTTGGGTTCCCGCCAATGGCATCGACGGTGGTAATGAGCAATTACCCACTGGTATAAACACTAATAATTTCTTTATTCAAAAGTATGGTGCGGACTTTGTTGAATATAGAGGTATGGGTTGGATGAATGATAGGTGGCGAAGACCAAACCAAAAGAGAAATGGTGGGGTCTCTATTGGAATTACAGCATCTCCAGGCGGAACTGGTGGATCTAGTCCAATGGAATATACCAACGGAAGTCACCCTCGCTATGTTTATTTGGGAAATAAACTGGTTGGGGTTTGCGGCCATTGCATTCCTTATGTTGGTCTTCCTACAGGTAAGGCCGTTTTCATGGGTTCAAATGGTGCGACATTAGAATATGATATAGATTATTGGGATGACGAAACTGGCGGTTCACAGGGGACAAAGGGTGCAAATTGGATTGGTTGGATAGATAGTTCTGGACAAACAGGGACAACAGCACAACACGGTGAAGGTCGAGGTCGTCAAGATATTGATCCAACCAGTTGGGGCGCCGCGAGTCTTCGGTGGGGCAAGGGCGGCGGCGGCATCGGTGCCGGCGGACCCAGCGGTGGTGACGGTTTTGTGTTCTTATTAAAAACAGATCCAGAAGATGATGGTGTTCCATCTCAAAAAACATGTGCCCGTTTTGACGCATCATATAACGCAGATGGAGTTACATTGTGTATAGGTGGAATCGTACTTACTGGACAAGGTGTAATGATGCCTATGCACAACATCATTAGAATTAGGAAGACGGAAACGTTTACATTTTCATATTCATATGGGGGTCCACTATCAGGTGATAATGTAATACTTTGGTCTGGTGATTCAGGAACTTCAAATTGGATTTATGCTGGAGGAACTCATGGTTGGTTGCCTTGGGAACAATCATGGTCTAGTGCTTTTGGTCCTTTACATTTAGAAAGATTGCAAAATATATTTCCAGATTATGGTTACTCTCTGATTACACTTGATCCGGCAGACAATCAATCCATTATCCCTGAGTATGTAAATAAACAAGGAGGGCCTGTGGGTTATACCGCAGGTGTTACTGCTGGTCTTACACTTGGTAACAGATTATATTATAATACTGTGAACGCCACAGTTATTGCAACTGGACCATATGGAGGTTCGGAACAAAACAGAATAGAAGCAACGACTAGTATTCAATATACTAACTTTGGTGCCAACGCCTCGGCTCCAGTTATTAATGATACTCAACTTTATACTAACGATGGGCAATCGCCGTATGGGGCAGGACAAACATTGCAAGTTGCATACGACGCAGATCGTTGTAGTATGACACTAAAACCCCTCGCCAACGTGGATCCAGGCAGTTACCAGGCCGGCTTTCTTGCGTATTTTGAGGGATCAAATGGAGCAATTATTGGTGGCGACGGCGCCCACACAGTTCAGCAAGTTTATAACGAGTTAGTTCCTCTTATTGGAATGACTGGTGATATGGTTGTTGACTACTACAACGATCTTGGTTTATCTACGTTAAGAGATACTTGGTTCGTGGAGGGTTTCACTAGTGGTACAGGCGGGTTTAGTTTTGACCAAGCAACCACTGAAGTATCATTTCCGATGGAAGGAACTGCAACAGATAGAGGAGTTACTTACGGCCTTACATGGAGTTTATGGTTTAATGATCCGTATGAAGTTATCGTTCAGGGCAAACAGGGAGTGACGCTTTCTGTAAGTGGTCTCACAGCGAGTCCTTACGCTGGTAAGACACTTGGTTATCTCGTAAGTGTTGCAAGCCGTTGGAGTATAAACGATAAAATGGGTGGGATCCAATCCGATAAATATCCTACGTCATACTATGGTACTGTAAATATTGATCCATAAATACTTATATGAAGATTATTGCAGGTATTGATTATTCCCTTACATGTCCAGCCATTTGTGTTTTTGCCTCAGAAAATGATGAAGATGCTTTTTCGTATAGAGGTTGTAGTTTCTACTTTCTTACGGAAACTAAACGTCACGCCAAAACATACAAGTCTAATATATTCGGACAAGGTTTCATTGACTGGGACACACAAGAGCAAAGATATGAATCTATTGCAGATTGGGCCGAAGAGAAGACTCTCGCATGTGATCAGATTGCCCTAGAGGGTTATGCCTTCAATGCTACTGGGCGTGTATTCCAGATTGCTGAAAATACAGGTGTATTAAAATATAAGTTATGGAAGGCTGGAAAGCCTCTTGAGATAGTTCCACCAACCACAGTAAAGAAATTAGCCACTGGTAAGGGTAATGCCTCAAAGGATGATATGTACAAATCATTCTTGATGGAAACTGGCGTTGATATCAAAAGATTAATGACACCAAATAAGAAAGCAATAGGATCGCCTGTTGGTGACATTGTAGATTCATACTACATCTGTAAGCATCTATTCAGAACTATGGCTGGGACGACCTGACCACCACCATGCACCAGCAGCACCAAAGATCAAAATGACCCAAAGTGTGTAACCAATTGCAGGATACCAGTTTGGATGTTCCTCTGCAACCTCTGGGGCAGGGATAGGTTCCCTTGATTTGTCGTCATTTGTACCTAATAATACCTGATCTCCCGCACATCCCACGAGAGGGACGAGAACACCCCATAGAGCGATTTGTATAGTAAAATGGTGTAGTATTCGTCTGATCATATCTTAACCTTTATTTAAACCCTATTTAACTCTCGCGGACGCTTGTCCAAAGTAAAAACCGACGATTGTGACAAGAATTTGCCTGTTTTCTGTTGTGAACAGAAATCCGTTGATCGTCTGAAACGAGATATAAGTATTCTTACCGAAAAGTCCGAAGAAGTCAAGGGGTGCGTACCGACTTTCTTCTAATTCTACTACTGTTGGTATGGAAAAGAAAGGCAGTATGAATGGGGCGATGATCGTTCCAAAGAGTATGCATAGCACGATAATCCGCCTGACAACCTTACCCGCTTCGAGTGGCACTCGCTTAACGGCAGCATCAGCGACTTCTCTCTTTTTGTCGATGAGTTGTATTGTTCTTTCAAATCTTTCTTTTTCATCTTGGCGTTTCTCCGCAAGGCTCTTAAAAATAAAGCCTGCTACGCTACCACCTATGAGTGAAAGAAACTCGGTGGTTAAAAAGGATTCCAACATAATCAATCCTCCTGAATATCAACATTTCTAAACACGCACATTTCACCAGTCATCTTATTCTTGATTATGGCTTCTCCGAACTTCTGAATACGTCTCTTCAGTTCGGCATGTTCGATGTCTTCTACGTTTACTTTGTTAGACCATCTCTCATACTTCTTGCGTCCATTGACACAGTTGTAGTAATCTTGGTTGTCCATCTCATAGACATTTTTACCCATGAATACATCACGACTCTCGCCTAGTTTCGTACCTGCAAATTTAGGTGTGTCTCTTCGCATCATGGTGGACTTCGATAGTGGAGTTCCGTATGTCTCACCCTCGATACCCTTCATCATAGGCTTACTGTAACCTTTGATATTGGGTGATGGGTTTGATACTTCTGCTCCACCGATATTTCCACCAGCAGAATTCATTGCGATCTCATCTAGATCGATCTGTGACACGATAGTTTCATTCAGTTTATACATGGAAACACCCATGAACGAACCAACTGGCTCTAGTTCTAGATCTTCAATAATATACTTGTCGTTCTCAAATTCCATAGATAGAATTTCATCTACGATTGCAGGGTTGGTTGATCTCAAATATTCAGTGAGAACTTCTTCGATGACATTACCATCGGCGCCAATATATTCGGCTTGTTCTCTGACTAGGTACAGAGCGGTAGCAAACTTACCGAGTTTGCTACGAACGACAGGCACCTTGTTTAAAATTTTCTTAAGGTTCCAGACGAGACGAGTGAAGATATTACTTGCCTTCTTCTCTTCTGCTGTCTTGAGATCACCTTGTTTCTTGAGGTAGTTACCATCTTTGTCGATGATACCTAACTTAAACGCATCAGTCTGATCGAATGGTTTGATTAACAGGCGAATAAATTGGTAGATGACGAATGCGTTTACTAGTCTGTTCATTTCAGTTTTCTTTCAGAGTCCTAAGGATAAAACCATCAAGTGGAATGTCTTCAATAATAGGAACCTCTGGTACGCTGTTTGGTAGATAGTTGAGGAACACAAGAAACGTTTTTAAGTACGAATATAGATGCGGTTCTACCTTCAGAAAGAGCATTCGAGAAGTTCCCGTTGGGGTGAATACATTTCCTAAAATGATTATGTGATTTAGTATTAATCTATCCTTTAGACTTCCCTTCGTATGATATCTGCCTAATAACCTCTTGATATATTTAATGCGGTTCAAATCTTCATAGAACTCAGATAGTTCCGTACACTGAGGATTCTCATATATCTTCATTGCATACATCATAAAACTGTCATCATCAAGTAAAGGGAAATTCATAATATAGTTTTTATCTCAATATGTTCAATCTTCTTTATCGTATTTACGAGAAACTAATCTCATGGTAGCACCATCAACGCCTTTACTTCTATTTCTGAAGTCTCTTCTGTCTTTACCGACGAGAGGACCACGGTTGCTTTGGTTTAATCGTGCAATGTCGTTCCTGTCGTTCTTGGCCTTTTCCTTGTAACTGCGAAGAGTGGACTGCTTCAGTTCATCAATGTCTTCGACATTTTCGTTTTTAGATGCCATTCTTTTCTTGATGGCTTTATCTCTAGAACCCTTCCACTCATCAGTTCCAGACTCTATCTTACCATCACCATCATGATCTTTTGCGGCCGCTACTGATTCTTTCTTTGAACCAAAGGTAGGACGTTCACTCTTTGATGCCTTATATGCTCTGTCTGCTGCTTTTACATCTGGATGATTCTTATTTTTAGGATCATCAGCATCTACTCTAGAACTGGCATACTTATCAGCATCTCTTTTTAGATTCTTGGCTGCTCTGGCTTTCTGAACTGTGTTCAGTCTATTGATAGTCTTATCAGGACCATCAATAAATCTACCGACTTTCTTGACAGCCTTACCAACAACGCCTTCTTCTACGTCTTCAGAGGTTTCGGAAATGGTAGGAATAACCTTACCTACTATCTTATAGAGGCCGCTTTCGTCAATGGTAGTTTCTAGTTTAAGAGTGAGTCCATGACCCATTGTCTTCTCGAAACCATCTTCATTGTCGAATTGATCGAATGGCGTAGTATCACTCTTACCGAAGATACCACCAAAGCGAGTCAACTTGAGATCCATTGTACCTTCAGTGACATTGTTCTTGTTGGTGAAATCAAAGTCAAGACCAACTTGGTTTAACTTTTGACGAAGACCAAAAATAGTTTGCTTTGGTTCGAGACATGCTTCCTTTAGATAATTATGAATAAAGGCATTTACTCTTGTAATCATGGCAGCATTTTCGACACGGAATGTACCGAAGTCACTCTGTGCAGATCTTAGGACGCCAGAGGCACCCCCAACTTCTACGTCGTATTCACTCTCTAATAGGCTAAGCAGTTCTTTGTATCGCATTGGATTGTTCCTTAAATTAACCTTAGTATGTATACCTTGGACTATTTCGAGGTTTTTATAAATACAATGGGTATTGATAAGACTAAGGGGGGTTAATTCCCACCAACGACATGAGAATTTTCCTATATAACTTACTTAATGGAGGAATGATGATGACCGAGGCTCGTAAAAGTAGTTGGGCAGTGATTGGGTCATTAACAGCATGGGTACTTACATTTGGAACATTGATTTGGAATGTAGCAGTTAAAGATGCGAATTATTCTTCAAGAATTTCTGCGATTGAGAGTGACATTAAAGAACTTGATACAAGGTTAGATGAGGCTGATGTTATACGTTTAAACATAGCCACCGATTTAGCGGGAATTAAAACGGATCTAACATGGATTCGGTATCAGTTGGAAAAGATGTCAGATGATTGAGTTGAAAACCTATCACATAAAAAACCCACTCTTGCGAGTGGGTTTTTTTATTCACCAATGAAATCTATCACATGTTTGAGTGTATCTGGATTTTCTGTCAAATCATACATCTTCTCAAATATAGTAAACTCATCGTAGTCAAACCAATACGTTTCCGTATCTTCATTTAAGCCCATGCCACTACGGAGGTCCTTATATAGTTTCTCCTGATCTTTTTCTGAGATTGACTTAGGCATTCCGACTTGGAAGGCGTTGAAGTCTCCAGCAGCCACGATCTTACGAAGTTTGGAAGCGGACATACCAGAGACATCATTAGCATCGGGATCTCTAGTTCCTGCGGAAACGACCTCGAAAAACTCAATATCATAATCGTCAATATATGGCATGACAGCCTTCTTGAATCCTTCAACCTGATCAGATCCCACAACCATACGCAGGTGAGTGAAACCATTGTCTGACAGATACTCAAGGGCGCCATGAACGTCACGAATTTTTTCATCACCAATAACCTTTATTCTCTTACCGAACATCTTACGAAGGTAGGTTACCTTCTTGCGGTAGTTTAGAGGATTTTTCTTAGGATCAGTTGATTGTGAGGTGAAGAGGAAAGAGTTTCTTCCTCCTGCCTTACGAACAGCCTCCACAACCAGTTCATGACCGATGTGCGGTGGATTCATACGTCCGAATGTGAATGCTGCTTTTTTCATATAATATGTATAAAAGATAGGAGGGGGTTGCCCCCTCCTATGATCCGTACTTCTGTATATTGCACTCTTTGTTTATTTTAAGAGCGACCTCCGTAGAAATACGGATCATTATCAATCTCGATTCCAAGGAAAGAACTTTCTTACCCAGGCCCACGCAGGAACGCCAATGACTGCTCCTGCGACGAATAGCACGATACTATAAAAGACCGTACCTAATGCTGACTGTAATGCTTCCATTTCATACTTCCTTTCGATAACAAGTATAATTCTTATGGTGTTTTCTGTCGCCCTTGGCTACACCATACAACGCACTCTTATTTAGGTTATTTTCTCTGCAATATCCCTGAAAATTCTCAGGAATAATCTCATTTCCATTTGGCTCTACTACGACGTAGATTGCCTTTGGTTCTTCCTTCTCTTGAACATCTTTCCACAGCCATTGCTGTCTTTCGTTGCGTATGAACCTACCACCATGTTCTTTTATGAACAACTTGCGATAGCCATGAGGATTTGTTCCATCATTACATAATACCCAAGTGCGGGTATTGACCAAGTTAATATCTTGCTTATTCATTACTTACCCTTTATCCAGTTCTTGTCAATCGTCATGTTTGCTCTAGAGAACTGAAGACGATCGACTAATTTAATTACATTTCCTAAATGATCACTCGCTACAAATCCCTCTTCGCCAGTGACTTCAAAACCGTCTGGTCGCTTGAGGAATGTTTTATAACTCTTAATTCCTTCTAGTTTACTAATCAAGAGTAGAGTTGCCTTATTCAACACTGAGTGTAGTTTAAAGATCCCATCCATACTCTTCTTATTACGTTGGATAGTTGAGATCAGTTGCTTGCCCTGTGCTATCTTGTTCTTCTGGTTCGCTTCTCGCTTGAGTTTCGCTGCGTCTGCTTCGTATCTTTCATTGATCATCGCAACGAAGTCTGTCGTCCGCATTGTTAGATCACCAGCCTTGACCGTAGAGTTCGCGTAGATGTTGAGGAGTGCGACAATCTTGTTCTCGCCGGCGAGCCAGTTGAGTCCACCCTTATTAGCGTCTGCGAGTTGTCGTGCCTTAGTAACCTCTCGGGCCACAACCTTCATCTCACTAGCAGTGAACGTGACTCTACCACTCTGATCAAAGTATGTGGCATCCTCGACAAGAACTTTGCTGCTCTTCTTGAAACTCTTCTTAGTCACGTTGAAGGATGACTTCATGCTTGCCATATCCTTACCAGTATACTTGGTATGGAATGCGATACCCATGCTTGATCTAGCAATCTTCTTTGCCATATCAGAGTCAGATGGAATCGCATAGGTGATCGTGTTTGGTGTGAACGCAATGAACGACTCACCGTTGATCTCCTGTTTCTCTAGATCGCTCTTGGTGAAGAGCATGTCACCCTGATAGATACCACCCACCACGACGCTCTGAAGGTCTCTGAGAGCAACCTTGAGTTTCTCTACGAGGCCAGGAGCGTGTCCGTGGTTGCGGGTGATATCTGCGTTCGTATAGTTGATCTTGGGGGTGCCTTTGTTAAAGACACTTTTGGTTCCCACGAAGAACTTGCCGTTCTCTGGGTTGATCCCCACGAACACTGCGGGTGCGCCGTCCCACTTGCGTGTGACGTTGAGTTTAGACTTAGAATTTCCTTCCAGCATGGTAGCCACGCTTTCAATGAAGTTAACAGCCAAGTTAGTCCTCGCATAACCCTCGAAGACTAGATCGGCTGCATGGGTAAGGTGTGTGTTCTTACCCTCATTAAGAAAGGAAGTAAAGTTTACCATAGTTGACCCTGTTGTTGAGCGAAGTGTTGATTATACTTCTTGATTGCTTCTAGAAGAGGCTTTGTATGTAGTTGTGGAGTGGATTTGAAAACTTGATTGGTTCCCTCCTCCGACGCAATGAGAATCACAATCTGATTCACTGGCTGTTCCACTCGCTCCTGCCATGCAATTGCATAAGCAGTAGCCTGCATGAAGTAGTTGTCGATGTCTCGGATTCTCTTCTTGCGAGTTGAACCCTTGAAGTCGATAATCGATAGTTCACCTTCATAATCACCAACACAATCAACACGACCAGCGAGAGACGTAGCCTGACTCCATAGAGGAGCCTCCAAGGCACGAACCTTGCTGATCTTGTCTAGACTTTCTTTCATCTGTGCAAAGAGATACTTACTACCATTTGGTAGTTGATCTTCTGACACTGGATTGTTGAGAAGATATTGTTCAATCGCATCGTGGAGATAGTTGCCGCGTGAACATACACGCTTAGACTCTTCGGGGTTTTCCCGTCTCCACTTTGCGAAGAACTTCTGCTTTTCCCACCCTGTAACGGTTGTTACGCTTGCCATTTTGCCATGTGGCGTGTTGTAGAACCGACCTGTTTCATCCTGCACGGTGGATAGAGGTTCGATGCCCTCTACCATGTCATGCGTAAAGTTACCTTGATACATCATGTAAATATTATACCTTATTCTGGGGATTTGTCAACTGGTTTATCTAAACCTTGCATCTTTAGATAGACATCTGCCACACTTTTAGACTCGGGAGTAACGCCTTTATTTGACATTTCGCCATTCATGTTTTGAACAGCCTGATAGTTGTCTTTACCAGCACCATTTGACCTGACTCCTTGAACCCATCCGAAGAAATTCTTCATATCCATTTCAATAACCATCCGATCCGGGAATAGTTCCCTTGTTTTTCAATTGCTTACGCTTTCGCATAATACGATCAACCAACTTGCCTTCTTCTACTTCGACTTCTTCCTTACGAGCCTTTCGCTTTCGATCGTCTCGTCTGTCGTCTGCTGCGATCGACTTGTCGATATTGTCGATAGTCGAGTCGATTTCTGGTCGATCGCCCTTACTACCAAGAGCCTTATCCATTGCTCGATTACTTGCACCCTGTGCTTTGTCCGCACCCTTTGCAAAAGCAGCACGAACCTTACGGTTCTTGACGTTACCCTTTGCGTCCTTTGCAGGCATCTTTAGTTCGGAGATAGGGGAATCTTCTATCTTTGCTTGCTCAGTATCCATATTGATCTTAGACACAGCATCAGCGATACTGTTATAAAAACTTTGATTCTTTGTGGTTTTATTAAATGGGCCTGGTTGCATAACTTTCTCCTTGTTACTATATTTATATATGAAATTGGGAGGGCCGAAGCCCTCCCTAATTCACAACGTGTATTCTATTTTTGGTTTACTACTTTTTAAATAGTCTTCTCTTCTTTGGTTTTTCTACTGGAGTATTTACTGGTTTTTCTACTGGAATATTTACTGGTTTTACTACTGGAGTATTTACTGGAGCGACCCATTTCCATCCTTGTGGATCTCGAATAAACTCTCCACCATGTTCTTTAACATGTTGTTTTCGGTTTAGACTTGCATTTGATGCTTCGTTTGTTCTTACCCAAAATCTAGTAGCCATTAGTTACTCTTTTCGTTTATTTGTAATTCTTCGATTGCTTCTGCGATTTCTTCGTCACTGTATCCTGCTTCAATCATCTTCTCGATTACGGCATCTTCGTCTAGTTCTACTTCAATACCTTCTTCTAGAATCTCTTCTTCAATAAGATTGTCGAATCGTCTGACTTGTCTGTCTTCGATAATGCGTAGTGCGATATCTTCGTATTCTGTGAGTTCTACTGTTTCGAGGATTGCATCGTTGTCTAGTTCTACGTCTTCGCTCTTAGTCTTCTTCTTCTGATGCTTCTTGTGGAGAAGGCCATCGTGATGACCATCCTTTGCTTCGTCTTCAAATTGATCTCTCATCTTCTTGGCGACGTTGTGAATGTGATCTTTATTGAATGTCTTGCCACCCTTTGCATTGTGATCCTTGTCGTAACGTCCAGCAGCATCCTTTGCGACGTGTACGAAGGCACGGTGTGCCTTGTTGCTGTCATAAGAACCAGAAGCCATCTTGTTACGAAGGTTCTTGTGTACCATAGAAGTACGCTGTCTGTGTAGATCAGCGTGGTTATCAGCATATAAATGAAGTTCTCGCTCTGCGTGATCATCACGCTCTTGTAGATCTTGTTCAGTTACTTTTCGTGATACTTCCATGAGGATGCTCCTGTTGTTCAGTAAAGTATGTATACAAATAAAAAACCTCAGACTGACACTCTCTGTAGGGGCGCAGAGAATAGGCGTATGGGAATGCTCTCAAAAACACTCTACCTGCCCATAGTATCAGCCTGAGGGTTTATCTAAACTGTGACATCGTTTGACCAATCTTAGTCTTCTTCGCCACTCTACCTGTCTTGACATATATATCCCAAGTCTTTTCATCCGCAACCATTGTCCCGCCGTCTCTGACCCAGAACTGATCGGTGTTGATAGCCTGCCAACCACCGAGTTTCTTATCAATAACTTTTGCTGCTGCTTGACATCGATCGAGTTCACCAAGAACAGACGAACGACCATTTTGTTTTCTATCAATGCGGACCTTGACCCATCCTGCTTTTTCTAGATTTTCTTCAGTATCATAGTCACCATCAGTTTTCCCTGACTTGAGAGCATTATAGATGTTTTCGTATGACTTGTCGATGATGTCTTTGAGTTGTGTCTCTGTCATGTCACCACTCTTCACGAACTTGACCATATCCTTTGCAATACCCACACCGATTCTATTTGGCTGGAATTTACGAAACTCTTCGGCCGACATCATATTGGTAAGAACCTGAGTGTGATACTTGTTTCTAACACCACTTGGTAACAATGTTAGTTTGTTCTTGGGATCAACCCATCCGATTAACATTTCACCTTTATATGCCTCTGATAAATCAACATGTTCGCGGAAGCGTGCCATTGTGGAGCCAATAGTAGTTCGCTTTGGAACCCTACCTGTCTTCAGATAACTATTCCATGTAGACTCGTCGCCTATGTCCTCCTGGCCCGTTTTATACTGTCCGAGTTCCATGAAGTCGATTTGTGTCCATGTGTATTTCTTTGCTATGAGTTTTGCAGCGGAGTGTATGTTTGCCTTGATTGGTGATTCGATGGAACCCATTCCATCATTCAATACGAATCGTGTCCACCCTCTACCGTACATAAAGGCGTCAATATCTTTATCACGATCATATTTACCAGACTTTATGCTATCCAACGCACGCAGCGTTTCCATGTCCTCGGGATCAAATCCATAGGATCTCGCCAAGACTTTCAAGAAATCTTCTTCTTTCAGACCGTAGTCCTTTGGATTGTTTGTTAGATGCTGAGTGTGGTATGGTCTGATGTCATGACTACTCTTGGGCTTCCATAGGACAAGTTTTCTCTTGCCACCATTTGCCCAACCCTTGACATTCACCAAACGGGCTTCATTTAGATATTGACTGAATGCTTTCATTTCTTCTTCTTACCATCTGCATTGTAATGAGACTTATCACCCTTGTTTTTCATGTACCAAGCCAAAGCATAAGGATTGTCTATCTCTTTATGCTTCTTCATAGCCTTGACTGTACCTTTGAAGCCAGGTGGAGAAACTTCTGTTATGTATTGTTTGAATGATATCAATTTAAGTATTATCTGCCCAGAAGATGGTTGTTCCTGAACCGACTGGAGGTGGATATGCCGAGTTCATTGATGACACAGGATTGACTGGAACATAGTATGAATTCCATCCATTATCGTCATCACTTACGGCGTCGGTTGATTCTAAAGTCAAACCTATTGGTCCAGTCAATCCTCTAGTCCAAGCCCATGTAGACCAATCATTTCTATTAAACATACCCCATGTAACACCGTTGCTTCGTACTCGCACACTGAGACTTCCGTCAGTCTTGTAGGAGGCAACTGTCCATTGCACACCATCCGTGAATGTGGTTCCAGTTCCACCACCACCAGTTCCACCGAATTGAGTGAAGCGGTAGTAATCGTCACTGTTGTTGCTGCTTTTGAGTGTAGAATATACTCTAATCTTAGTTAGATCAAAACTTAGTTCTTCCCATGTGCCAGAGGCCGATAGCGTGTACCCAGCATTCCACATTCCTGCCGTGGTGCCAGGTGTGGTTGGAGCGTAACCGTTGGTGTATTCGTATGGAGTGTAGGCGAGAGACTTACCTGCACCTGGCCCTTGTCTCATTAGTGCATAGTAGAGACTGTCTTTAGGATTAGTAGAACCCCAGTTATATGTGCTACTAAAGTTAGAAAACATCATCTGCTTACCTCTGATATCACCAGCCATATACTCAGCATGTTGCGCCTTTCGTGAGCCCCAGAAGGGAACACTTCCACTACCACCCTTGGCTTGAACTAGTTTCCATGCGGAAAGTAAGTTTGCCATCGTTGAGTATGTGTATGCTTGTTTGGCAGATTCTGCGGTAAAGTTTGATATTGTGTATGTAATATGACGTGAGATGTGAGTACTTCTGGTTTCTTGGAGTGCGTCACATAAATCAACTTCGGTTATGGTCCCAGAAGTTGGAACAACATTATCCTGTAACCAGAAACGTGCCTCGTATGGATTTCTTTTATCATCAGTGGAGGTTGTCAAGTTACCGCTTGCGTTATACCAATCTGTCGAGATGATTCGACTCGTCGCAGAGTACGCTGAGCCTCCACTGGTTCCCTTGATTCTTATGTAACCACTCACTATGTGCGAGTCTTGGCCTTGTAAACCAACGGTTCTCGTATTGTCGCAGAAGCCCCAGTTTCGTCCAGCGTTTGAAGTGGGAGTGGTACTCAACCAAATGGGAGCGTAACCCGTTTTACCTGTTCCTTCATAATCAGTTATAGTCGCAGGACGAGATAATCGTACCCAATTTTCATTTGCCGTAGATCCTTGAGACACCACAGGAACATCAAAGTGTCTGAAAGAACACATTTGATTTCCGAACGAGATGAATGCCTGTTCGTGAATATCTTCATTGAAATCACCCAATCCAAACGGTTCACCAGGCTTCTGTTGTCTGTTGAGACGAGTTCCACTTGCAGTAGAACCATACGCAGTTAGGTTGAGGAAGTCCAACATTGCCGTGGCGCCAGTCACACACCATGCGAAGAACACGCGGGGATGATACTCTGGGTTGTGTCCACCATTTGGTCGAAGCGGAGCGCCCATAGAGCCAATCTGTCCCCATGTATCAATACCCCTCTGTGCTACTGTTCTGCGGAATATATCTCTGGTTGCACCTGCGACTGCTGGATCGAACACAGACAACATCATTGCATCTTCGGCTATTGCTTGATAGTTTCCGTACTCATTATCGACACAAGACTGTATCTTTAGTGTACCTCTTGCACCGCTTGGATCTCTGTATATTGCAAAGAATGGAGTGATGGTGCCTGGTCTGTCCATATTAATGTTGCTGTTGGTAGGAGAGTACGCAATATATGTGTTCGTCCAAGCAGAGGCGCCTGAGATACTATAGTTTGGATATGTGAATAGATCATTAGAGAATGTGTCGTTCTCATAAAACACAGGCCGATTCACTTTGTCGTTAGGATCCCAGTTTACGGGAGGTCTAAACGCACTTGCACCTGGCACAGATGCAAGAACTGTGAGACACCCATAAGATTCGGTCCATGGCTTGCTGAAGTCATCACTTGTAATGTCTCCAGTATATCCATAGTTCGTGACGATCATGTCACCCGCAGATAGTTTATACTCGCCAGGAAGAGTCAAGCCCTGCGTCGAATCGAATCCTACTCCAACATTTCCAGTTCCACCATTTGTGTATGTTCCTGCCCTAAAGTCGAATGGAGACAACACCCTCGACTGAGTGACTGCTTCACCCGCAGATGGTCCAGTCGCATACGTCTTGGTGGTAGACACACTAAACACGTCACTAGTGATACCCTGTGACGCTGGTATTACTAGACCAAAGTCTGGGTTTAGTACGGTGATCATCGACTCACCGCTAAAGGTTCCGCCCTCTATGAAATCTGTTACCGTAACTCGTGCTGGTGTTACGTTAGTGAGAGTCAAGCCACCATTGTCAACAATCCAAGGCGTACCATCGAAGAATGTTCCTGATGTAATGCCTGTATTGCTCTTAATTGTCCATTGATATGTGTCTGTTTGTGACATTAAACTCAGTCTCCGTAATTATCGTGAGTTATTGAATATGTGTATGTGTAGGTATCTGTTGCAACTGATTGTGTCTTTGTCTCTGTGTCTAAAGTAACACCAGCAACACCAAACATGGCGGCAGTAATAGACACGTTAGAAGAGCCAGGTGAAACGTAAAATTGATAAACTTCTGTAGGCATATTTTCCCCAATGAAATAACTATAGTATATATTAAATCAGAACGGAGTTGATTGGAATTTCATGCTATATCGTGCATTATCTCCCCACAGAGATCCAGTCCGACCACCGTTTGGCCATTCACTACTTCCTGTTCCAAGTTGACTTGCTTTCCACCTAATAGAATCTGATGTAAACTGACCCACAGTTGATGGCCACCAGTAGTAGTTATAGATCTGACCTGTAGCACCAGCGTGATAACCAGTAGTTTCTCCACTACCACCCTTGGTAACTGTCACTTGTAGTCTAAAGTAGTCACCAGACTTACCATTCTGAACTAGGTTTTTATCTAGCGTGTTCCCACTAAAGTCCCATAAGAAGCAGACGAGATCGCCACTGTAATTCGGACTACAAAGTGCAGAAATCGAGCCAGGTACATAACCAGATGCACCCAAGATATTATTTAATCCAAAGGCTCCCACGGAGATTCCTCCACCACCAGAAGATGAGTAGGTAGAATTGATTGCACTCCAAGTACCCCAAGAACCAGTACCACCACCAGTCAATCCATATTCCAACTTGTTTTCACTAGCATTTGACCAAGTTGGAGATCCTGTTGGTAGAGTAAGTGCAGGGTATGTGGATGCCCAGTTTACATTATTACCAGTAATGATACTAGTAATCTGAGATGATGTTGGAATGCTAGACCAACGCACACCAAGTGCGCCACCATCAACTGCTCCGCCGGCGACTGTCTTGCCTTGGAATGTATTTACTTCAAGGAAATCATCGCGTGTTGGATGAACAAGTTTATCTGTTAGTGCGATCGCAGAAGTATTGTCGTACATGGTTGATAGGTTATATCCGTGGGTGTGTCCACCGTTTTGTGAAGTGAGGGGAGATGCAGACATAGCACCTACAATGTTAGCCTCTATTACGACGGTCGAGTGTTTAATCTTATTGAGATCCATCGAACTCAATTGTATTCGATTATTTAAACTTAATGTGGATGGTATTGCATCCGTAGTGAGAAGTGTATTGAAACGAACATTAACCTTCTGTTTTCCATTACTTCCGCTGAGTCCAGAATCTTCCGCTCCGTTGAAGGCGATGGCTTTCTGACCGCCTGCGAATCCTTGAATATCAAGAACCTTATCAGTGATTGCTAAGTTGTTCTCGAATGTATATGTGTATATTTCCGCTGTCCGATCAACGCTCGATGAACTGGGTGGTTGAAAAGAGTGAGGTCTTTGACAATTGTAGAAGATATTGTGTCTAACGGTAGCATTACGCCATGCGTCTTTATATAAGGACAACCCTTGTCCGTGTGTAGATGCCTCTAGTGACATTAAGTTATTTTCAATATGTGTGTGACTAATAGCGGTTACGCCATCTGCCGCCTGAACGAGTATCCCAGAGAAACCCTCTATATGGAAAATCACATTGTTTGACATGGTGACACCTGAGATTAAAGCAGCCGCACGGGCAGTAGATCTCTTTAAGACACACTTATCAATAGTCGCTGGTGTATAGTTCAATCTAAAGAAAACAGATCCATCAGTTATACTACTGTTGTTCATGTTAAGAGAACAAACACCAGTATCTCTAATGACGCCAGGTGCGGAACTAATCGCTGCCTGTCCATCTATCTTCGTATGCTCAATTGTGTATGTGTGTCCATTACCAACCTTGAAACAATAATCGGAGACTGGGATTCTTGCATCACTCGCATTACCGTTTACTGGTTTGTAAAGCACACGACCTGCTGTTACACCATTCGTGAGATCGAACATATACTCACCACTCTGTAACGTTTGGCCTGGTAGTCCACAGAGAGCGAATTCTAGATAACTTCCACTATAAGTGGTGGTTGTGGATGCACCAAACGCACCTACCGTTAATACACCAGTTGAATTATTCCATCCCGTAATCCTTGCTGGTGCTACGTTGTTTGCAGAACTATGGATCAGTACCCACGGTCCAGCCGCTGAGGTTGCAGTAACACCAGCAAGATAACTGTTAATTTCTGTTTTTAATGCTGAGTTAGTGATCGTCCAGCCAGTAATACTTGATCCACTACTGTTGTCTCCACCAACGGTTTGGACAACACCCGAGTTAATGCCCTTGGTTGTATTGTTGACAGTCCACCAGTTGCCATTATACACAAATCGATATGGATCCATGTCTGATGGTCCTGCGGGATTCACTGACATTTTTGGTTTATTCGTAGCATTATCATCAACAACATAGCCTAATGGACTGCGGTATGCACTAAAGTCATGTGCTGCTTCATAGACACCACCACCGATGGAGTTCCATGATGCCGTCTTACCCATACTGAATCGACCACCACTAATCCCGACACTCCGAGCAGAGAGATCAATACCATATGCTTCATGATCAGAGAAGGATGAAGCAAACTTGCGTGTGCCAAAGTCAATGGTTGCTCCAGCAGACAATGCACCAATCTCAGCCCGAGCCACACTGAATGGTTCCCATAGACCACTTGCAACACTTTGTGTTACAGTTTCAATATCTAGGGTAATTCCACCTAGTCCAAAGAAAGCAGCAGTGATTGACGCATTACTAGAGCCAGGTGAAACGTAAAATTGATATTGTTGAGTAGGCATAAGATCCCCATAGAAGATGATACTTTATGTATGAATCTTAAAGCCCTTACGCTCCAATGAAGAGACAAACTTATCACGACCTATCTTACGCACATTTACAATGTTAATGCCAGTGAGTCCACGGATAGAAAGATACGCCTTAACGTATGGAATACAAGGAGGAGAAACCATGATCATATGCTTATCATTCAAATATGAAATATCATGGATAATCTTATTAAAACGTTGTATTTCATAGGGAATGGTATACTTGTATAGTTTCTTACCACTAATGAATTCACCCTTACGGACAGCAGCCATACCCTTCTTGGTAAAGATGCAACTATCAAACTCATATGTGTGTAAGTACTTCATTGTATGCTAAAACCCTATATTTGTAGATGTGGGGGACGGTGGGTTAATGTGTGGCTAAATGGGGGTAATGTAATGAGGAACGGAGAGAATGTCAGTTATTTCCCCAGATGGATCCATTACGATTCGTTGCTCGATCTAATGTCTCATGGTATGCTTTAGGCGTACCACGTTTGATTCTATCGGTGATTTCCGAGAATTTACCACCAGTAGCCTTGTCTGCCGTCAATAGCGTATCAACTGCACCCATAGCGCCAGTAATATTCCGAGAGCATTCGTTATGGTTGCATTCAGGACAATCAATAGAGGAATCTCTGGAATCAATTGATCGCATCTCATCGTGGACGTGGTTGCACTTCTTGCATGTGTATTCATAGATCGGCATCGGTTTGTTCCTTAGCGGTTAGTTCTGTTATGTTAACGATAAAGCCAGTAGGGATCTTCTCTATGGTAGAGCAGTGATCTTTATTCCATGTAGAGAGTAGGGTGATGTGGTCTTCACCTCTATAGATGCAGTAGCCTATGCTGTACATTCTAGGGCATGGCTTCCTGGCTTCGTTGAGTAATTCTTTAGTGAGGTTCCAACCTGTTTCGCCAAACTCCTCGGCGTCTATCCATGTGATCTCAAGGATCGGATAGTTTGGTTTCGGATGTTTCATGATGAATCTCCCTTAGTATTTATACGCAAAAACCCCCTATTTCTAGAGGGTTTCAGTGCCTGGTTATGAGCGAGTCAGGCGATTAGGTCGATGAAGCGGTTGAGAACGACTCGGCTGGTGGATCGACCCCTCATGCTCTTGAGGAAGGCATTCTTCTTCTTGGCAGTGGTATCGGAGTCTTGCACATTGTCCATGGCGTCGGTGTTGTCAACCTTGACGGTACGAACGAGGTACTGTTCATCCCATCCCATGCTATCACTGGTGGCGATAGCGTAGTTATCCGACTTCCACGTTTCCAGTCCCGCGTACATCTTATCGTGGTTGCGGAAGTACTGGTATGAAGATCGTTCAAACTTGTTAGGAGTCCAGTCGGCGAGGAAGAAGTTAATCACCTTGGCACCAGTGCGATCCTGAAGCATCTTCGTGAGCAGGTTCGTGGCATTCTTCTGATCGACACGGGTCCCGATGCGGTCACCCTTGATCTTCAGCGTACCATTGTAAGGAACGTGCATCCCGTTACCACTACCATCCGTGAGGAAAACGGCATTCACAATTTGGACATTATTATTCTTGCGAAACTCAGGAACGATATCAATAGCAGCGAGAAGTGCTTCGTTCAGAGGAGTACCACCGAGTCCGAATTCGCGTCCTACGGTCGGCAAGTCTTTTCCAGACCATGCCTGCGAACGGGCGAGGGCGAAGCATTGAGGAATAGCAGCCTCGAATTCGTTCTTTCGCATACGGCTGGAGAAGAGATTCAGCAGGGCGAAACGGTACTCAGTGGCCTTGTAGGAATCACTATCCGACTTGTCGGTACGATTCTCATCAAATTCGTGCGGCATGGCGCTAGTGAAAGCGTAAACCTCGAACGGAATGTTGACTTTCTTGCAGAACAGAACCAGTTGAATCAGTTGGCCCATCGTTTCTTCAATCTGGTCGGACATGCTACCAGACCAATCGAGGAACATAACCAGCCCGTGGTTCTTACCATCACGAACCGTGGCTGTCTTACGGAAAACATCCTCAGACCATTTGTAGTTCATCATCTTAACGGTATCGAGAACACCTGACTTGGCAATCTGGACCCGCTTATGGGCATCAGCCTGCTTCTTCATCTCAAACTGCTTCGCCAGCACGTTTACCGTGGGCTTGGATCGAACCACGAAGGATCGGCAATCACGATCACTCAATTCCTTGTTGCAATTCTGGAGAATGCTATCGTGAAGGCGACGATGAAAATGCTTGTAATCGACGATATGTCGGTCGAGATCGACTCGATCCAGCGTAACCTCTTCGGCAGTATAACCCGTAGCGGATTCGTCACGCATGGCATCAGCAACCTTCGAGAATGCCTGTTCAGTGATCGACTCAGGCACGTTTTTACCATTACCAGACTGCTCTACGTCTCCACCATCACTCGATTCGGGTGAGGAATCAGCATCGGCACCGTCATCGGTGTCATCGTCGTCGGCTGAACCGCCGCCCTGCTGCTGATCCTCACCCGAATCATCATCCGAATCATCGGAAGCCTCGGGCGATCCCTCGCCGTTACCCTCACCCGATTCGGATTCGGTAGATTCTTCGTTTTCGTCTTCCTCGTTATCATCGATGATCGACGCGAGAAGATCATTCACGATATCGAGAACGTCGGCGAAGGTATCTGCCACCTTGATTCGATCAATCCACTGTACTTCGGCCGGCGCGAACGGAATCGTTTCACCAGCATGGATACCGACCTTGAATTCAAGATTCAGGCGATCGATTAGACCGAGATCCGCAAGTTTTCGCCCCTGTAGGTCGAAGAGGTCGCGGTTCATCAGGTCAACGTACGCATTGAGGAAGTCTCGGCGTAGTCCGGGGAACTGACGCTTGATCATACGCTCGATTCGTGCATCCTCGACCACGTTAACGTACTGTTGGACGAGGGCGTAGGGAAGACCGTGCATCGAAGACAATTCTTCGATGTTACTCTGCCAACCTTCGCAAGGCGTATGCAGGGCATGGGCGACTTCGTGACCGACCAGCATATCGTACAGACTGTTAGACATCGATTCCCACATGGGAAGTGTCAGAACTCGATTCTTGAGGTCGAAAGATGCAGTCTTGGCGGCTGGATCATGCACAACCGAGAGATTCTCGGTTGCGAGCAGTCCTGCGAGGATTGTCTTGGATGTTTGTGCGTTGCTCATACGTCTATTATACCACAACCAGCGCCCAAGGCAACCCATTTAGTGACTTTGTGAGTAAAATGTGTATAACTCGGGAAATTTGATGAAAAACGCACTATTTTTCCCATTTTCCGAGAAATCCGGTTGACAAGCGGC
>TARA_R110002073_G_scaffold120601_1_pt1 | contig 22245 bp, 25 predicted proteins | sample TARA_R110002073 | Tara Oceans TARA_R110002073 (sample SAMEA4397174) | marine metagenome | biome: Polar Biome; feature: [DCM] deep chlorophyll maximum layer (ENVO:01000326); material: water (ENVO:00002006), including particulate matter (ENVO:01000060) such as... | depth 40 m | reverse complement strand
CCCGCCATATGTGCGGGCTGGGCCAGGTGCTCGAAGAGCTCGAAGTTTCGACCAAGGCCGTGCGGTTGGGCCGGCTCAATAACGGCGCGCCCTTTCTCAACACACATTCGGACTGGTCGCTCGGCGATGTGATCGGCGTGGTCGAGAAGGCCTGGCTCGACGGCAGCGAAGGCCGCGCCCTGATCCGTTTTTCCGAGCGCGAGGATGTCGAGCCGATCTGGCGCGATATCAAGGGCGGTATCATCCGCAATGTCTCGGTGGGCTATCGCGTCCACAAATACGAAGTGATTGAGGAGGATGGCGCACCGACGCGCGTCATCGCCAAGGATTGGGAACCGATGGAAATCTCCGCGGTTCCCATTGGAGCGGACGACCTCGCAGGGTTCCGTTCCGAAGAGACTGAAAACCCCTGTGAACTGCAACGGGCATTGCCCGCCAATCCTCAAAAGGAGACCCCGATGCCCACAAAGGACATCACGCCGGCGGGCGATGCCCCGAACGGTAACACCGAGACCCGCGCCCCGGCGCCGGCCCCGGCCCCTCAACCTGCCCCGGTCGATACCGATGCGATCCGCAAGGAAGGCATCACCGGCGAGCGCACCCGCATCGCGGACATCCAGAAGATCGGCCGCTCGCTCAAGATCGATGACGGCGAAGTGAGCAAGCTGGTCGTGGCCGGCAAGACGGTCGATGAGGCCCGCGCGGCCTTCATCGATATTCTTGCCGCCCGTGATGAGGAGGGCGGCGAACAACGCAGCCGGATCCGGATCAATGTCGATGAAGTCGACACCCGCCGCTCGCTGGCCGCAAATGCCATTGAGCACCGGTTGATGCCTGGCAAGGTGAAGCTCGAGGACGGCGCCCGTCAGTATCGCGGCGAGTCGCTTCTGGAGATCGGCAAGAACCTGCTGACAGCCCGCGGTGAAACGGTGCGCGGTCTTTCCAAAAGCGAGGTGTCGCGCCTGATCATGCGTGGCTCGCACTCGACCAGCGACTTCCCGTTGATCCTGGCGAATGTGGCATCCAAGCGCCTGCGTTCCGCCTATGAGGCGGTGCCTCAGACCTTCCGCCCGATTGTCAATGAGACGACGCTTGCCGACTTCAAGACCACCAGTGTCGTCGCGCTCAGCGAGGCCCCGGCCTTCGTGCAGAAGCTGGAGGGTGCCGAGTATAAATACGGCACGGTCGGCGAGAGCCGCGAGCAATACAATCTCGCGACCTATGGCCGCGGGATTCGCTTCACGCGCGAAATGCTGATCAATGATGATCTGCGTGCCTTCGATCGTCTGCTGATGTCCTTCGGTACTTCGGCGGCCAATTTCGAAAGCGATCTGGTCTGGGGCATCATCTGCTCCAATGCGGCGCTGGCGGATGCGGTCGCGTTGTTCCATGCCGACCACGCCAATCTGGTGACGGCCGGTGCCATCACGGTGGCCAATCTCGGCGCCGCCCGTGCAGCCATGCGCAAGCAGACCGCGTTGGCTCCATCGGCAACCGAGTCCGGTTCAGTGCTCAATCTGGAGCCGCGCTATCTGGCGGTTCCAGCCGAGCTGGAAACAGTGGCGCTGCAATACACCCAGCAGACCGCTGTCATCACCGATCCGGCCAATCAGAACGTCTATGCCAACACGATGATCCCGATCATCGAACCGCGCCTGGGCTCTCTGTCGGGTGGCTCGGCCGATGATTGGTATCTGTTCGCGGATCCAAACCAGATCGACACGATCGAGTTCGCGTATCTGGAAGGCGAGCAGGGCCCACAAATCTTCCAGGAAGATGACTGGGACACCGATGGCATCAAGCTGAAAGGTCGCCTCGATGTCGCGGCCAAGGCCATCGACTATCGCGGCATGGTGAAGAACCCGGGCTCCTAAGCCCCGGTTCAATACCGGCTGATGTGAAACCGGGGGAGGGCAGTTTGTCCTCCCCCTTTTCATGTGAGCACTGCGAACGTCAGCCAGCCCGGCTGATCAATCACTCCAAACAGGAAAGGCCAGGTCATGGCTACAAATATGGTTCAGGACGGTCGCTTGCTGACCGTCACCGCGCCGGCGACGATTGTCTCCGGCCAATTCGTCAAGGTCGGTTCGATCTTCGGCGTTGCTCAAAGCGATGCCGCGAGCGGCGCGGATGTCGTGATCGACACCCAGGGGGTCTACACCCTGCCGAAGAATGCACCGCTGGTCATCTCGGCCGGCGATCCGGTCTACTGGGATGTCGCTGACGCCGAGTTCAACAAGACGGCGCTGGCCAACTGGTATTGCGGCGTTTGCGCTGTGGCCGCCCTGTCGGCGGACACCACGGTCGCGATCCGCCTCAACGGCACCTTCCCAGCTGCGGCAGGCGCTTAACCGATGGCGGGGCGTGTCTTTGCCGGCATGCCCCGCGTCTTCGGCCAGGCGCTGGGGCAGAGCGTCACCTACAGCCCCGTCACCGGCGCTCCGGCCACGGTGCAAGGCGTGTTTTCGGCTGACTACTACGCCGCCCTGGCGGGCGGAGAGTTGCAGGCTGAGAGCGCCAAGCCGACCATCTCCCTGGCGTTGGCGGATTGCCCCGACAAGGCCCAGGGCGACGCCTTCACGATTGATGGTGTGAGCTATGTGACGGTGGAGGTGCAGCCGGACAGTTTCGGCATGGTCGTCTTCATTCTGCAGGAGAGTTGAGGCATGGGTCACTTGCGCAAACAGATCGGCGCGCTGGCCGTCAGTCGCGTCACCGGCCTGGCGACGACCGGGGCCAATGTGTTCCAGAACCGGGTCACGCCGATAGCGGCCAGCCAGCTGCCCGCGCTTTCGGTGTCGATTGGCGACGAGACCATCCAGCGCATGTCGATGGGCACACCGCGCCGCCTTGAGCGCGGTCCACAAATTCACTTCGATTTGATCACCGCCGAAGGCGATACCAGCGCCGACACCTTGAGCGACATGCTCGAGGAAGTCGAAGCCGCCCTGGCGCCGGGCTCATGGATGGACGCCCTGCTGTTCGACATCGTGCCGGTGGCGATCAGCGAAATCTATGACGGTGCCGGCACCAAGATCGCCGGCCAGATCCGCATCACCTATCAGGCCGAATACCAAACCGCCGAGGGAGCCCCCGGCACAGCCCTGTCATAACCAGAGGAGTTCACGCTTATGGCAACCTATCATGGCAAGAACGGCGTCGTTAAAGTCGCCACCAATACAGTGCTCGAAGTGAACCAGTTCTCGCACACGGAGACAGCGGCGATTGCCGACGACTCTGCAATGGGCGATGCTTGGGACACGCATTTGGTCGGGCGCAATGGCGCCACCGGTAGCATCACCTGCCATTGGGATCCCGGTGATACGACCGGCCAGGTCGCTCTGGCCGTTGGCGCGTCGGTGGCGTTGAAGCTCTACCCGTCCGGTGCCGGCACCGGCGATGAGGAAATCTCCCTCACCGCGACGGTGACCAGTGTCGGCGTTCAGTCGGAAAAGGATGGCGTGGTGTCGCAATCCTTTGACTATACGGCCAATGGCGCCGTCGTGCATGCGGCTGTCGGCCCATGACCGAGGCGGCCAAGCCTTTGGTCTCAGCCTATCTGCAGCAGGCCAAGGTGCGTCATGAAGGCCATCTCACAAAGGTGGATGTGGTGGAGTTTGGCGAGGATGGCGACCCGGTCGCCGTCTTCGCCAAGAAGCCAACGATTGCCGATCGCTCTGCGATCCTGCGCCAGTCCTTCGAATCGGCGGGACGGGACGATCAGTTCGAGCAGGCGATCCGCACGGTGATCCGACTGGCATGCGATGAGACCGGCGAGAAACTGTTTACGCTCGAGCACGCCCAATTCCTGCGGACCAATGTCGACGGCGATGTGATCCAGGCGCTGGCCTATCGCCTTGATAGCGGGCTGTCCTTCGACGCCGCTAAAAAAAACTCCTAGACGACCCAAAGCTCAACTACCTGTTCTCGCTGGCCGAACGGCTGGGCAAGACGGTTGATGAACTGTCGGCCTCGATGACGGCCGACGAGCTTCAGCTGTGGCTGGCTCACGATTCCATCCGCATGGAAAAACTCGAAAACCCCTAGGATTCCCCCAATGGCCCTTGGTCTGCCGTCCAATTTCCGGTTTGACATCACTGCCCGCGATCGCTCCGGCGCCGCCTGGCGTGGTGTCGAATCCTCGGTGCAGCGCACACAGCGAGCGGTGATGGGGTTTGGGCGCATGATCGGCCCGCTGATTGGAATTGCCGGTGCGGCCGGCTTCGGCCAGTTGGTGTCGAGCGCGCTCTCTGCGGCGGAGGCGATTCAGGACATGTCTGACCGGGCCAATGTGGGCACCGAATTCCTGCAGGAAATGCGGTTCGCCGCTTCGCAGATGGGCGCGGAATCGCGCGATTTCGACGATGCCATCTCGCGCCTCAATCGCCGCCTTGGTCTGTTTGTCCAGAGCGGCGGCGGACCGGCGGCGGCGGCCTTTCGTCAGCTTGGGCTGGAGACGCGGATCGCGTCGGGTGAATTGTCTGACACTGAGAGCGTGTTCGCTGCGGCCGTCGATGCGATGCAGCATGTCGCCAGCCAGGCCGAGCGCTCGGCGCTGGCTTCGCAGCTGTTTGGTGAGGATAGCGGGCCGCGCCTGTTGACGCTGATGTCTGCCGGCACTGAGGGAATCAATGCCCAGCGCGAAGCCGCGCGCGAGCTCGGCGTGGTGATGCGCGACGATCTGGTGACCCAGGCGGCCAATGCATCCGATGCGTTGGAACGGATGGGGTTGCAGTTCTCGACTGCCGTGAACTCGGCCATTGCCGAGAATGCTGATGAGCTGGTTGTGCTCGCCGAAGCGCTGGCCAAGGTCGCGGAATGGGCGATCACGGCGGCCGGCGCGCTGGGCGATCTGTTTCGCGGCATCGGCGAAACGGCCGGCGGTTCGGTCGGGCGGGCAGGCGATACCGTGGCCAGTGTGCAGGCGGAAATCGACGAGCAGACCCGGCGCATCGGTGTCATCACCGGCGGCGGCACGATTGCCGATATCGAGAATGAGCGGCTGCGCGATCACTACACCTCCCTGATGGCGCGCCTGCATACGCTTCAGGTCGCCGCCCAGGCTGACGCCACTTTCGCCGCACTCATCCCACCGCCCGCCGCGCCGTTGGCGCCCGACAATTCGCTCGGCCGCAATCTCAACCCCTCGGTATTTGAAGGGCAAATGAGTGGGCCCGACATGGCGGCGATGGGTCCGGTGCCGCGCCAGTCGCCGCGCTCGATCCCGCAGCAGTCGGCGGCCATCGATCGCTTCTTCGCGCTTGCAGCGACCAAGGCGCAAGAGTTTGGCAGCGAGCAGGTCAAGGCTCAGCTCGAGGCCCTGCATGAGCGGCGCGAGGAATTCTCGCGCGAGTTCGGGCAGAGCATGGCCGATGGTATTGAAGCGGCCTTCAGCGGCGATCTGATGGAGTTCATCGCCAAGCGCCTGCAGCGCGCTGCCTATGACGGCATGGCCAATGCGCTCGAGCAGGTCGGCGCCAGCGTGTTTGATCAGTTGTTCGGTGGCGCGGGCCAGGGCGGTGGTGGCGGCAATGCCATTGTCAGTGCTGTTGCCTCGGCGTTCGGCTTTGGTGGCGGGCGCGCCGCGGGCGGTGGCATGCAGGCGGGCATGATGTATCGCGTTGGCGAGAAGGGCCCGGAGACCATTGTGTCCGGCGTGCCCGCGCACGTGTTCGCCAATGGCGGGCCGCGCGGCGGCGTCGAGATCCGCGAGCGCCTGGTCTTCGTGTCGGTCGACAAGAGCGAGTATTTTGAAACCGCCGTCCAGCAAGCCGCGACGCCCATCGCGCAACGATCTGGCCTGCAGGCTTATGGTGCCAGCGAGCAGGCGAACCTCAACCGCGCCCGGCGCGAAAAGATGCGGCTGCGCTGATGACACTCACCCTGCCTTCCAGTGCCCGCCTGCGCATGACCGGGCGGCGCCTGATCTCGTCGCGCAATGAGATGACACCAGCGTTTGGCGGCCCCGACAGCCGGGTCAATCGGCTTGGTTCGCGCTGGGCGATGCAGTTCCAGATTGTCACGCTTTCGGCCGCCGATGCGCTCGACTGGATTGACCTTGAAGACGAGACCAGCACGGTCACGATCGAGATTCCGCAACCGGGTTTGAGCGTTGGCTCGCCGGGCACACCGGTGATCGATGGCGCGGCCCAGAGCGGCAATGCCTATGCGGTGCGTGGTGTGACGCCGGGCTATGTCATGCGCAAGGGCCAGTGGCTTTCCGTAATCGATGCCGGCCAGCGCTATGTCTATCAGACGCGCAGCGCGGCGACGGCAGACGGGTTGGGCGATATCACCATTCCGCTGCGGCCGCTGATCCGCTCCAGCGTCGCCGATGGCGCCACGGTCGAGATTGCGCAGCCGATGATTGAGGGCTTCGCCTCACTGCCCGCCACCGCCTTCGATCTCGACAATAATGCATTCGCCGCCGGGCTTTCCTTTCTGGTCAAGGAGCTCGCCTGATGGATGCGTCGCTGCTGGCCAACTGGTCGCAATCGGTCTCGACGCATTTCACGGCGGTGGAGATTGTCCTGCCCAGCCAGACCATCCGGCTTGTCTCGGGCGGGTTCGTCAGCTTTGATGTTGATGGCTCACCGGTCAGCTTCACCGCCCGCGATACTGTTTATGGCACGCTGGGGGAAGTTGCCGTCATCAAGGACGGCATTGATGCGGTTGCGCTCTCGGCGACGATCAAGTTGTTGCCACCGACCGATACCGCAATGGCCGGCATCGCCGCGCCCGCGGCTCAGGGCTCGCTGGTGCGGATATGGCAAGGCGCGGTGGATCAGGCCACCGGCCTGGCCGATGGCGCGCCTGAGCTTTTGTTCACCGGCGAGCTCGACTTCGGCACGCTGTCGGTATCGGCGCGCTCATGGGTGGTGGCTCTGGAATGCCTTACCGAGGAAGCGCGCCAGCTGGAGCCTGATGCCCAGCGGCGTTTGTCCGATGCCTTTCATCAAAAAGTGTGGCCGGGCGAATTGGGCCTGAGCCATGTCACCAATCTTTCGCGCAAGATTTACTGGCGCCTGGCTGAACCGCGCGGCGCGGCCACCGGCGGCGGCGGCGAGGACCGGGGCGGTAGCAATCCAGGCACACGCAGGCGGTTGAACTGATGCATCACATGATCCGCCGACAGCGCGCCGCCCAGGCCGCCATTGATACCTTCCTCGGCAAGCCCTTGCGCTGGGGCGGCGCTGACTGTGTGCGGTTGGCGCGCTTTCACCTGCACAAGCTGGGCGTTTCGGTGCCCTTGCTGCAGGGCGTGCGTTATCGCTCCGAGGCGCGCGCGAAGGTCGAACTGGCGGCGCTGGGGTTTGAAACCCTGCTGGAGGCTGTGGATGCCACCGGCTTTACGCGGATCGCGCCAGCGATGGCCTGGTGCGGCGATATCATCGCCCTGCCCACGCCGCCCGATGCCCCCTTCGATATCGCCCTGAATATTGCCGTTGGCAATGGCCGGCTACTCGGCCTGCATCAGGGCCAGTTTTCCATCCTGCAACCCGCCCAATTCGTCGCGGCCTGGAGGGTTCCTGTTCATGGCTAGCGCAGCACTGACGGCGATTGGCGCGGTCGTAAATTATGTGGGCGGCTCATTCGCGGCGGTCGCTGCGGGCACCGCGTCCCTGGGTCAAACCGCGACGGTGATGGCGGTCTGGACTACGGCCACAGTTGCTGTGAACGCTGTTCTCACTCCTCAGATTGGCGCCAGCGGCTCACCCACCGATTGGCAGGCCGACTCCGACGCCGGGATTCCGTTTGTGGTCGGCCGGCGCGGTGTGGCGGGCAATATCGTCCACCGCGATGAATGGGGCCCGGACAATCGCTATCAGTCGATTGTGACGGTCTATTCCGGCGCGGGCCCGATCAATAATTTCGGCACATTCCGCGCTGATGAGACCGCTGTCACATTCGGAAGTTATGGCCGTGTCGGCTCGGGCACCTGGCAAGATGTCATGTGGCTGGATACGCGCCTGGGCGCCCAGCCCGATACCGCGCTGGAGACGCCTGCCGACAAGGGCGACGGCACGGTCTCCGGCACGATGCCGCAATGGGGGTCCACCTACAAGCTGTCGGGCAAGGCTGCCTCGATGTGGACGCTGGCGCTCGATCGTGATCGCAAGCGGTATCCCGGCGGCGAGCCGCGCCCCCGGATCGATATCGAGGGCATTCTTGGCTATGACCCGCGGCTTGATTCAACCTATCCCGGGGGATCTGGCACGTGCCGGCTGGATGACCGGACAAGCTGGGTCTATTCGACCAATCCGATTATTGGCGGGCTGAACTGGGCGCTGGGCTATCGCGAGAATGGCGCGCTGGTTGGCGGCATCGGTTCCTCGATCGACGGGATTGATGTGGCCGCCTATGTCGAGGCGGCCAATATCTCCGATGCCAATGGCTGGACCGTCTCGGCGCATTTCACCACCAAGGATGACAAGCATCAGGTACTGCTCGGCTTCCTGCAAGCGGGCGGCGCGACCTATGCCAATAATGCCGGACTGATCTCCTGCGTCAGCCGTGCGGCCTCGAAAACATCGATCGTCACGATCAGCGCCGCCGACACTGCCGGGCCTATCGAGATCGACACGGCCGCCTCGCGCTTGACGCGGATCAATACGATCATCCCGAAATGCGTGCTTGAATCGCACCAGTGGGAGCTGACCCCGCTCGAGCCGGTCATTGTTTCAGCTTATGTCACCGAGGATGGCGCGGCGCGCGAGCGCGGCATTGATTATCCCTTCGTGTCCGATGCCGTGCAGGGCGGGCAGCTCGCCGCTTATGACATTGTCGACAGCCGCGAGGGCATTACCGGCCGGGCGCCACTCAAGCCGCATATGCGACAGCTCAAGGGCGGTGACGCTTTCACGATTACCGAGGCGGGCTTTGTGCTCGACGGGCAGAAGTGCATCGTTGTCGATCGCGAGTTTGACCCGGGCAGCTCGGTCGTCACGATCACCTTCCGTTCGGAAACGGACGCCAAGCATGCCTATGCACTCGGGCTCAGCCCGACACCGCCGACAGCGCCAAGCCTGACACCAGTCGACCCGGTCAATTTTCCCGAACCCGACAGTGGCGATTGGTCGGTTGTGGCCTCGACGATTGCCGGCGCCAACGGTGAGACCCGGCCCTCGGTCGTTCTGACTGGTTCGGTTTCCAACGCGCAGGTCGACCAGGTTGAGGTGTCGTATCGATACCGCGCGCCGGATGGGGCTGGAGGCTGGGAGAGCTGGTCGCCCTGGACTGTGTTCGGCACCTATCCTGCGACCACAAGCTCGATCGAGATTGACGCCGTGCCGCCGGGTGCCCAGGTCGATACGCGCATCGTCTATATTTCGCTTTTTGGCCAGCCGAGTGTCACCCCGCTGGATCTGGCGGCTGTCACGGTCGACGGCTCAATCGTGGCGAGCGATGCCACCGCGCCCAGCACCGCGATCAGCGATGCTGTTGCCGCGATCAACACGGCGCAGGGCCGGGCTGACACTACGCTTGCGGAAGCCGGGCAGGCGCTGGCCGAGGCGGCGGAAACCTCGCTACAGGATTCGCTGCTGAACTGGATCGAAGACCCGACGGGCTCGGACGGCTGGCTGGCGGCTGATGGCGGGTTCATCATCGGCAAGACCGCTGGGTTCAAGACGCTGTGGACGCCGCTCGATAGTGGCGCGCAAACGACGAAGGTGCTTTGGTTCCCGACCACAAAGAATGTCGCGCCCGGCGTGCTGGTGCAGGCCGGTGTTGAGGTCGCGGTGGCCGATGCCATGACAAGCGTGGCGCTTGAGGCTGTGTGGTTCGATGCCGCCGGTAGTGTGCTCTCGATCGACGAGCTGGACAGTGGGGCGTCGGGCCGTCTGTCCGGTGTGGAGGTTGCGCCAACGTCCGCCGCCTCGGTTCGGTTCCGGCTGGTGCCGACAGCATCCAGTGCTGCGAACGGATCGCTGACGACATCGCAGCCGCTGGCGGCTTTTGCCCGCCCGGATCAATCCACCGCTGACGATTATCAGGACCCGGCATCTGAAACAGTTTCGCGCTTCCTGTCGATTGAGCGCTCGCTAGGTTCCATGTCGGGGAGCGTCCGGCAGGCGTTGACGGAGAATCGGCGTGCCCGCGCCGTCATCACGCAAACGATGGCGACGCAGACGGGCCAGGACAGCGCGGTCGCGGCGCTGGAATCCTCTCTCCTCGCGACCGTCGCGGGCACCTATTTGACGCAGGCAACGGCGAGCGCAACCTATTACACCGAGGCGCAAGTCAACTCTGCCATCGGAACCTATCAGGTCACGGTTGGCGCTGTGACTGACACGATTTCGGCCCATGTGAATCTGAACGCTGGTGCGATCACCGATATCGAGCAAGGCGCGGCCTATTTCTCGGTCGCCGTGGCGGCTGGTGGCGGACTTCCGGCCATCTATGAGATGTTCGCGGGCAAGGATGGGACATCCATCTCGCTGGGCGGCGACGCGCTCTACTTTTTCACGACGGTTGGCGGTGTTTCGATCAAGGCGATGGAAGTCGTCTCCGGCGATGTTCGGATTAGTAATGATCTTTATGCCGACAACGAAATCATTATGGCGGCGGGCGGGGCGATCCGTGGTGGCGCGACCGGCTATCTGACCGGGACGGGTTTTTTCCTCGGCTATGACGGCGCGGCGTACAAGCTCGCCGTTGGAAACCCGGCCGGGCAGTACATGGCTTGGGATGGCACGACTCTGGCCATTACGGGGGACATCGCCCGCGCGTTTGGAACGTCCGGCGCGCTGACGATTGGCGATCTGGGCGGTGGGCGCACCGGGTTTGAAATCTTGAACGCTTCCGGCGTCGAGGCGTTTTACGCCGACGATACCGGCGCCATGCGCTTGAACGGTGACGCGCTCCCGACGACGCGCGCGGCCACGGCACCCCCGACGCCTGCCCCGGGCGAGTGGTGGTTTGATACCTCCGACGACACGCAATACCGCTGGAACGGGACGACCTGGGATGGGTGGGGCACGATTGGCGGCACTTGGGGCGGCAATATCGCTTCAATCCCCGCTAATCTCGCCGCGCTTGTCGGCAGCGAGGGCATCAACAATTCCGCCGTCAGCATTGGCGCAGACGGCGCTCTTGCCGGTGCAGGCGGCGGCTCGGTCACGATTTCCGGGCTCGGCTATGTTGGTGATCTGAACGCTACGGTGGGCGCGGCATGGGGATCAAATGTCACCGGACGCCCGACCGAGCTGACGGACGGGCGCATTTCTGTGGCGCTGAATGCCACCGGCGTATTGCAAACCAATATCCCGAACGCGTCGCAAGTCCCGACGCTCTCTCTCTCCAAGATCAGCGATGCAGGGGCGCTGGCGGCGCTAAATTCAGTCGCAGCGGCCCAGATTGGTGACGGGCAAATTGGCCGGGGTAAGATCGAGACAGGGCTGAGCCTGATCGAGAGCGGCTCCGGCGTCCCGACCCCGACACGCACCCGAGTATATGTTGACACATCAAAAAGCCCCGTTGTGCCTTGGGTTGATGACGCAACAACCGTTTTGCGCATTGGCCGCGAAAGTCAGACAAACGCACTTGGCTCCAACCAGACCATCACGGCGTCCGGCAGCAATGGCCGCTGCGTTCTCAAGATTAAGTTCGAGAGCGTCAGCCAGGTCAATAAAATCATCAACACGGTTTGTTCCGTGGACTTCCAGACGGTCGCGGCATCTGCCGACACGGCAACAGGGCAGTGGTTCGTTTACCTCTCCGGCACTGATTACGCGCTGGACGCGGTGGTGGCATCAGCAACGGCACTTTGGACGGGCAGCACGTCCGGCCTGACCTTCGTCACAGATGCAGGTGACGTGGTTATGAATGCCAGCGACCACGGCGGCGCGGTTATCGGATCCGGCGCAGATGACGTGCAAGACTTCATCGGGGCGACCCTCGGAGGCGGGGACGTTTTCGTTTACCTCGCGCTGAAAATGACGGGCGGTTCCGCCTATATCGCCTCGCCGGGAACAACCATGACGATGGTTCTCGAATAGCCCCCAAAACACTCAGGAGCCATCAATATGGCGGACGATACCTTCATTTTCATCCCCAAGGGCGCGCCGTTTATCGACACGGGCGTCAGCCCTTCCGTCACCTATCAGGACGGGCAAATTCATGCGTTTGATAGCGCTGATGGCGTCGAGTTGGCCGCTGCTGGGCGCATCCAGACGAATGGGGCGGGATTTGATGTTTCCACGCTGTTGGCCGCCGCGACAGGCCTTAGCCTCGGGGGGCAGACGAAGTTTGCGGGGGGGAGCGCGGCTGCTCCTTCGATCACGACAACCGGCGACCTCGACACAGGCATTTACTTCCCCGCTGCAAACGCACTTGGATTTGCGCTGGCTGGTGCAGCGGTGGGGCGCTGGACGACTACTGGCCTTGGCCTGGGCACGACAAGCCCTGGCGAAATTCTACACGCGCTCAAGACCTCTTCCGGCGCTGAGACCTTCATTCTTCACCAAAACGGTGCCGGCGCAGCAAACACAGGTGCAGGCCTTCGCTTGGCTCCCTCCGGCTTTGCCGCCGGGGCCACGATCCGCGCGGCGGAAATTGTTGCCTTGAATGACGGCGTAAATACCATTTCGCTCGCCTTCAGAACTTCCGCTGGCGGGGCTCCGTCCGATCGGATGCTTCTCACAAGCACAGGCCTAAGCATCAACACGACCGCTTCAAATTACACTTTGCACGTGAACGGATCGCTCGGCTTTGCTCCTGGCTCATCAGTGACGCCATCAAGCAATGGCGATGTCGTCTTCGAGCTGACCAGCAACACTACGTTTACCGTCAAAGCTAAAGGCTCCGACGGGACCGTCAGGTCTGGAACTGTAACACTGACATAGGGCCCGATCTTATGACCACCTACACACACAAATGTTCCATCGCCGCACTTCCTCGTCAGAACGTTGGCGGTGATCAGGAAGTGATCACCGAAATTCACGTTGCCATTACGACCACTGACGGCGCAGTCGAGCTGACCCAACAGGCTTTTGCCTACACGATCCCGGAAACCGCAGTTGCTGGCCCGTACATCGCGATTGCCGACCTGGATATCGATACCATCCTCGGCTGGATACCCTCCGACCTCATGGCTGCGTGGAAGGCTTCGATGGAAACCCAAGTCGACGCTAAGGCCCTGTCGGAAGTCGCCGCCGCGCGCACTGACGTGCCTGCATACCTCGTATGATTTCAACCTGACACCGTCGCGAAAGCGTCGGTCGCTCGCCCTGGCCGTCGCGGTGATCGGTCGGGGCGGGCATCTCCGTATATCTCCGCGAAGGAAAATATCATGAAAATCGACTTTGATACTGTGATTTGTGATCTCGACGGCAAGGCTATCGAGATACCGGCCTCTATGAAGCCGGGCGCTGACGGCAATCTGGCAATGGACACCATGACCTTGAAGAAGGTTTGCACCACGGCGCTGATTCAAGCGCTGGATGGCGATGATAAGGAAACGAATGTTTCGGCCATGCTCGACCGGGACATGCTGGCCCGGCGCATCCACGCTGGCGGGTCGCAGAGCCTTTCGAGCGAAGAGATTGTGATCCTGAAAGATCGCATTTTTAAACGCTGGAAGATCATGCCCCAACTTGTCACCGGGGCGCTGGTCTTGATTGAGGCGAAACCCCTTCGCGCCGCCGCATAACCGGCGGATTTACTCCGCCCTAACGTCCCGCTGAAAGGACACACCATGAAGACCGACATCAAGACGCGGCAAGCCGACATCGCGGCACAGGCCGGGACCATCAACACCGAGGCGCTTGAGGCGCTGGACGGTCTGATCACGCAGCTTTCCGAAACAACCTTGCTGATGGTTGCGGCGTCGCCCGACCAGCACCGGGTGTGCGAGTTGGCCCGAAACCTGTCGAACAATGCCCGGCACCTGTTCGACCATCAGATCAAACCGCTGGTGAAGCAGGCCGACTGACATCAGCTTTGGCTGTGAACTGAACAGGCCCCGCTCCGGCGGGGCTTTTTCATGCCCGAAAGGTAAATTCGATGTTCGTTTCCGCAGCGGTTATGGGCTGGGCCTCGGCGCTCGGTTTGATGGTGGCCGTCCTGGCGTGCGGCGGCGCGAGCCTCGCCGCCTTGCGGCTGTTCGATGCGTTGAAATGCGAGCGCGCGCCGCGGCCTTTCTGCACGGTCGCGGCGACGACGCGCTGGGTTTTATGGATCAGGCCGGCCGGGCGCGTGATCGAGCCGATCGACATGATGCGGATGGGCGCGCTGCTGCTGGTGTTCGCCTCGGCCGGCATGACGATGTTGAGCGTTTATGACCTGATCGTGATGCCCTGGGGCTTCACCAAGCCGACCGTGATGGCGGGCTTTATCTTCACACGCATTTCGATGGGCTCGGGCCTGATGATCTTGCTGGCCGGTGCCAGTCAACTCGCAGCGCAAAGGGGCTCGCAATGACGTTTCTGGATATCCTCCAACAAAAGGCGAGCCTGATCGCGGCGCTGTTTATCGTCGTCTGCGCGGGCGGCGGCGGCATGACCTTGCTCGATGAGCGCATGCAGGGCGGGCTCAAATACCTGATCGGCTCGGTGTTGATCGGCTTGACGCTGGGCGGGGTCGCCATGGCCTTCACCGATAGCGCGGGCATTGTGTTGTTGATCGGCGTCGCCGGCATGGCGACGGCACCGGCGACGATCGCCTGGGTCAAAAATAAAACGATCCTCGAGGTGGTCGACGAAGTGCGCCGCCGGCGTGGGCCTGGCCCACGTGATGATCGCGGCGATGGGGGCGGTGATGCCTGATCTGATCCTGCAACGCCTGCGCCATGACGACCTCGCAACCCAGGGCGAGCTGATGCTCGACGGCGTGCGGCTCGGCTATACGCTGGAAAACCGGCCACCGCTCGAACCGGGCATCAAAGAGCCTGGCCGCTCGCGCATCCCAGCCGGCACCTGGCCGCTGGGCCTGCGCTATGAGGGCGGTTTTCACCAAAAATATACCGCGCGCTGGCCGTGGCATGAGGCGATGGTCGAGATCAAACTGCCCGGCTGGCAATTCGTGCTGTTCCATGTCGGCAATTATCACACCGACACCGCCGGCTGCGTCTTGCTCGGCGCCAGTCTCGGCCGGCATGAAACCAAGGGTCTGGCCGTGTGGAGTTCGCGCGAGGCTTATGCGCGCGTCTATCCGGCGCTGTTGGCCTGTGCCGAGGCGGGCGGCGCGCTGATCGTGAGAGATGAGGTCTGACATGCTGAAGCAACTGCAGGCCGGATTCGCCGCGGCGCCCTGGCTGATCGCCGCCGGCCTCGCGCTCGGCCTCTCTATCGGCGGCGGCGCTGTCTACTGGTTCCCATATTTCGGCATGGCCGACACCGTGGCGCGCCTGAAACCAGCGAAAGAGGCTGCGATCGGCTGGGAGGGCAATTTCGACCAGGCAGAGGGCTTGCGTGTCGACGAGGCCAATCAATGCACCGCTGCCGTCAATGAGGAGCGTGATCGCGGTCAGGCCCGCCTCGACGCCTTCATCGCATCCACAGCACGGCGTGATGCCGTCATCAACCGAGAGCCGTCCTATGATCAAGATCATTGCCCTGTGCGTGAGCTGCTGTCTGCTCGCGAGCTGTTCAACCCCGTCCTTTCTGCGTCTGCGCGAACCGGCGCCGATGGCGATGGACCCGAGGATTTGCGCCGCCCCGGAGACTGAGCCGCCCATTCCGGCCGATGCCGGCATTGTCGCGCCGATTACGCCGGAGGAGCGCGCGGCGGTGCGCGCCTATGCCGGGTGGGTGGATCGAGACCTTGCTTGGGGGCGCCGTGGCTGGGAGCTCGTCGCCGTTGCGCGCAAACGGTGTCCGGCGGCGGAATAGAGCGCCCATTTTTGATCTCCGATCGCGTGCACGGTAGGGGCGTGTCGCTTGTGCTTTGTGTCAAAAGCGTGTGTTCTGCGCTGATATTGAGTCGGAGCAAAACGTGGCAGAGACAAAACGAGCCCTGAACTACGAGCCTCACGAGGAATGGGCAAAGTTTCCAATCCTCCTTGCGCCATCTCCGGACAACCAGGCGGAGACCGTCAAGTTGATGGTCTGCCCCGAGTTGATATCGATGTGTCTTCAAAAAAACCACAGAACGCCAGTATACCAGTGCTGGGCTCATCTGGTCGCGACCGTTCCACCAGTTCCGAACGCGCGGCTCGTGCCTGAACTCGCAGACGTATCGCTCACGACCCTGCGGGATGCGCACGCGTGTTTTCACGGCGTCAAACGCCCGATGGGCGACGATCATGATGGTGGTCAAATTTTCGTTTACCTCCTTAGGGTAGATGTTACGGTAGAGTTCAGCGCCCGCCTGCCGGTCCCGTGCCCGGCACCGAAGCGTCTGGATGATGACTTGGTTCTCGCAGTTCTCGTGAAGCGAGAACCAGGTTTACAACGCGGTGGGGAAGCTATATGGGGCAGCGTCCTTAAGGTGGAACTGGTCGAAACAGACCGGGCCAACCCCAAGATGCCAATCGATAGCGCGGATCGATATAGAGAACGGAAATGGTAACATGACTGAAACCAAAACGAATCTTGTTCGGATGGCCGACGGAGTGCCAGGATTTATGCCTGTCGCCACCTATTTCCAGAACGCCGACTGCGTGGAGTTTCTGTCAGAAGACACGACGGCGATTTATCGTCGCGTCGATGAGTTCCTGACCTTAATTTTCGACGACACCCGTCTCAGACTGATCGGGTTGAAGTTGAAGGGATTTCGGAGCATCCACGATCAAATGGTCGAGGCCGGAGAGCTCGCAGGTGGGAATAATTTTCGCAACCTTGTGCCCGCCCTTGAAGCGGTCACGAAACGAGTTGCCGAGGCAATGGTAAACGACCCAGCGCGTCGCCGCTCGTATGACGCGGCCCGGAAGTTCACGCAGGGGATAGAGCCACCCAAGCTGGCTGCGGCTATGTAAACGGCGGCATCTCTCAGGCGGCCCGAATAATGAAACCCCCGCCGGCTCGCGCTGGCGGGGGTTTTTTTGTGTCTGGATTTTGGCGATATGCGAATAATCGCAGACAGCGGGTTGGATGCTTTCCAAATTCAGTGTCGCATATTTTGGTTCACCGGCGAGCGTCCAAGACTTCTTCTGCAAAGAACGCGGGCCGCCTGACCATTTTCCCGAGCTCGGCAATATGGTCGATTCAACTGTACGATTTCAGCGTACGGTTGGCTTGCGCGGTGGAGTGTGGTGCGGATATTTGAATTTGTCCTACAAAATCCCCTACATTGTCCCCTACATTTATGCGTTGCATACACCCTATCTGCCTGATTTAATTAAGGTGCAGTAAAGTGGTGACGCGGGCCGCCCGCACCAGCCTTCGCCCTTCGCCCTGCGGGCTTCGGGTGGCAAGCCACCCGCAGCGCGCACCTGGGGCGACGAGGTGCCCTCCGAAGTCTTGGCGAAGGAGGGCTGCTCGACGTGGGACACCGCCCGCGACTCACCCGACCGTCCCGTTCGTTCGGCATCGGTGGGACGTCGTTCCAACGGATGGGCCAATCCCGCGCCGACCCCCTCTAAAAGCATTTGCCGGCTCAGCATTATCACGCCAGATTTCTGGCGCGATTCTCTGTTTCGCCTGGCGCGCCATGCCGGTCATGATTGGGGGGCTTCATGAGCACACTGATTATCTTTGTTGTTCTTTACATGATCGTCTCGGTCGGGATTGGTCTGCACGCGGCATCGCGGGTACGCAGCTCCACCGACTATGTTCTGGCCGGACGATCGCTGCCGATCTACATAACCATCGCGACGGTTTTTGCGACCTGGTTCGGTTCTGAAGCCATTCTGGGCATGCCGGCCACCTTCATGGAGGAGGGGCTCGGCGGGATTGTCGCCGATCCGTTCGGCGCTGGATTGTGTCTGGTGTTTGTCGGTCTGTTTTTTGCCGCGCGCCTCTACCGGATGAAGCTGCTGACGATTGGCGATTTCTATCGCAACCGGTTTGGCCGCGCCGTTGAGGTCCTGATCTCGATTGCGATCTGTATCAGCTATCTTGGCTGGGTCTCGGCCCAGATCGTGGCGCTCGGCCTGACGATCAACTTGATTTCAGACGATGTCGTTTCGCTCGAGCTTGGCATGGTGATCGGCCTGACCGTGGTTATGCTGTATACGATTTTTGGCGGCATGTGGTCGGTGGCGATCATGGATTTTCTCCAAATGATGATCATTCTGGGCGGATTGCTGATCGTCGCCTGGCTGGTCGCCAGCCGCCTCGATGGTGGCTATATGGAGGTCATCGATCACGCGGCGGCGCACGATAAGTTCGACTTCTGGCCCGAGCTCAACCTGGCTGCAATTCTGGCCTTCGTCGGCACATTTGTGACTCTCGCGCTGGGCTCGATCCCGCAGCAGGACGTGTTCCAGCGCGTCATGTCGGCCAGGGATGAAAAGACCGCTGTGCGCGGGACGGTCATCGGCGGGACATTCTACATCGCCTTTTGCTTTATCCCGATCTTCATTGCCTATGGCGCCACCTTGCTCGATCCGAGCCTGCTGGCCGTCAATATGGCCGAGGGCGGCGATCCACAGCGGATCTTGCCCGAATTCATTCTCAATGATGTGCCGATGCCGATCCAGATCGTCTTCTTCGGCGCGCTGTTGTCGGCAATCATGTCCACGGCCTCGGGCACATTGCTGGCACCTTCGGCCATCCTGGCCGAGAATATTTTCAAGGACGCATTCAGGCTCAATGACAAGCAATTGCTGTGGACGCTGCGGGGGTCCGTATTCGTGTTTGGCCTTGTCGTGCTGGGCTATGCCTATTTGAGTACATCGGCCGGGCTTAGCATTTTCGAAATGGTCGAGAATGCCTATCTCGTCACGCTCTGTGGCGCCTTCGTGCCCCTGGCGTTCGGCGTTTACTGGAAACGGGCGACCAATACCGGCGCCCTGGTTTCGATCGCACTGGGCGTGACGACCTGGGCGGTGCTCGAAGCGCTCAATCTGCAAATGCTCGCCAATGACACGTCGATGCTGGTTCCGCCGCAACTTGCGGGGCTCTTCATGGCGATTGTAGGCATGATTGCGGGCAGTTTGATCTCGCCGTTGAATTCGCAGAAGGTGACTGGGTGAACAGGCAATCTGCTACCGCTGACAATTCATCAGGCGGTGCGTTCCGCCTGGATCCCGCCCGCGCCTTGGCGGCAGGCGGCAGGAGACTGGCCGGTCTCTTTCTTGAACACCCGGCTGAAGGCGGATTCTGACGCATATCCCGAAATCTCGGCGGCTTCGGCAACGCTCAGGCGGCGCTGCACCAACGCTTCGCGGGCGATTTGCATGCGCCAGCTCGTGACGTAACACATTGGAGTAATGCCCAGTTTTTCGGTAAACCTGTGGGCGAACCCGGTGCGCGACAGGCCGGCTTCGCGGGCCAGGGTTGCGACACTCCAGGGCGCGGCGGGACGGTGGTGGAAAGCGGCCAGGGCCGGCGCCAGGTGCGGGTCGGCGAAACCGGCAAGATGGCTGTTCACACTGTCAGCGCCCTCGATATAGCTGCGAATGGCCTGGGCAAAGATCACTTCAGACATGCGCAGCGCGATCAGATCGCCGCCCAGCCGTGCGCCGCCCGCCTCTGCGCCGATGATCCGCAAGCTCGCTTCCAGCCAGGGTCCGGCATCCTCACCGTAATTGCGAATATGAATGAAAGGGGGCAGCCGCTCGAACAAGAGGTGCCGGGAACCCGGCGCGAACGAGAAATGTCCGCAGATCAGTTCTGAATTGCGTGAATGGTCTTCGCCGCCAAAGACCAGTGCGCCGCGCCCCTCATAACCGGCGCGCTCCAGCACGTCTTCCAGCGGCAGCGCGTCGTCAGGGTCGGTCTCCCGGCAGGAGAGAATATGGGCCGCGCCATGCGGGATGATCACCAGGTCACCCTGGGCCAGGATCAGGTGTTCGCGGCAGCCAGCCACCCGAACGGCGGTTTCGCCACGATGGGCGTAGTGGAAGCGGGCGACATTGCTGAAGGCCGGAACCCGGACCCCCCAGGGCGCACTGAAATTGGTGCGAAAATAGAGGACGCCGCGCAGGGAAAGCCGGGTGAGGATGTCACTGAGCAAATCAAGCATGATCCTGGATAACGTCAAAAGCGGTCCTCGTCCATGTTTGTGGACGATCAGACATATATTCCGGACTTTCCCGCATTTTCATCCGGGTTTTCGCATGGTTTTTGGAGTCACTGATAATCACAACTGGAAATATGAAACGGAGCCTACCGATGAAATCTCAATCTCTTGCCATGATCGCCGCGGTCACACTCGCGACCACGGCGGCGAACGCGCACGCTGACGACACCATGAATGACCTGGAAATCGCCCATGCCGCCTACACGGCAGACGCGATCGACATTCGCTACGGCCATCTTGCCCTCGCAATCTCCGAGGATGATGCGGTGCGGAGCTTCGCGGAAACCATGATCCGCGACCATACGGCGGTAAATCTCGCCGCGGGCGAGCTGCTCGCTGAACTGAATGTAAGCCCGCAGGACAATGCGCTGAGCCGGTCGCTGCTCGACGGCGCCGCCACCAAGCGCGCCGAATTGATCGCGTTGACGGGACGGGAGTTTGATTGCGCCTATGCGTTGAACGAACTCGGCTACCACCAGGTGGTCAATGCCACCGTGGCTGATAGCTTCATCCCCGCCGTCACGGTTGCGCCGTTGCGGACGCTGCTGACTGACGCGCTGGCTACCTTTCGGGTACATGAGGCGCATGCGGGTCAGATGGTGACGGCGCTGGCATGCGCGAGCTGAGCCAGATCTCGCGCCGGAGCTTCGGTCAGGGTTTGGGGCTCGCCCTCGCCCTGGCCGGATCTGCGGCGACCGCCCTTGCGACCGATGGTGAGCAGGTGGTTCAGGTGATGATCCGGCAATTCAACTTCGAACCGGCGCTGGTTACGATCAGGGCTGGCGACAGCGTGGAGTGGATCAATACGGATATTGCACCACACACCGCGACCGGGATGGCCGATGATTGGGATACTGGCTCGATGGCACGCAATGCCAGCTCGCGAGTTCGGTTCGACGTTGCGGGACGCTATTCCTATCGATGTGTCTTTCATCCGCACATGACCGGGGAGGTTCTCGTCACCGAGAGGGACGGGAGCTGACCGGCCCGCCCGCTGTGGTTCTTGTCCAATGACCCGTCGGACCCAGGCCGACGAGAACAGAGTCAGCTTGAAACCGGCCCGCCGGCCTTGGCGGCGTCGTTTTCCAATGCCTCGGCGGCCTCCATACTCCCGCGCAATTGCTGCTCCCACTCCTCGCGGATCTCCCTGACCTTGGCGACATAGGGCGCGTTGAGATGGGGCGGGGTGTCGAGGCGGTAGAGATCGGCCAGCACGGGCATCGATGCGCGGTCCATGCGCTCGAATTCGCTGGCATAGCGCGCCGCCTGCTTCGGGTTGCGGCCGAGCGCCTCCAGCGCCGAACGGCCGGCACGGATCGAGCTGTCATAGGCTTCGCGCACGATATCGCGGCAGCCGGCGGCCCACAGCTCGTAGACATGATCACGGTCAATCGCCCGTGCCAGCACATGCAGGTCCGGATAGGTCTTGATCGCATAGCGCACCAGCTGCGTGATCTTTTCCTTGTCGTCGATGGCAATGATCAACAACTTGGCCTCGGCGATACCGGCCGCCTGCAGCAGGTCGGGCCGGGTGGCGTCACCGAAATGGACCTGGAAGCCGAAGGCGCGCAGCGCGTCGAGATGCTCGGAACTGTAATCGATCACCGTGGTCGCATGGCCAGCCGATGAGAGCATGCGGTTGATGATGCCGCCGAACCGGCCATGGCCGGCAATGATGATCTTGCCGTTCGGTTCTATCGGATCATCGGGCCGCGCCGAGCGGGCGAGATAATGCGGCATGATCACCTTGTCGAGCAGGATGAAGAGGGCCGGGGTCAGCAACATGGACAGCGCCACCACCAGTGAGATCGGTGCCGCAAGGGCGTCGGGGATGACGCCATTGGCGGTGGTGAAGGCGAGCAGAACGAAGGCGAATTCCCCGGCCTGGGCGAGGCCGAGCGCGAACAGCCAGCGATCTGAACCCTGAAGCTTGAAAATGCGCGCCAGCACCCAGAGCACGCCGGCCTTCAGCGCGATCAGTCCGGCGACGGCACCGAGAATACCGACGGGATTGGCGGCCAGCAGCGCGAAATTAATCCCGGCCCCGACGGTCATGAAGAACAGGCCGAGCAGCAGGCCGCGGAAAGGGTCGATATCGGATTCCAGCTCGTGGCGGTATTC
>TARA_R110002073_G_C9498821_1_pt1 | contig 22291 bp, 22 predicted proteins | sample TARA_R110002073 | Tara Oceans TARA_R110002073 (sample SAMEA4397174) | marine metagenome | biome: Polar Biome; feature: [DCM] deep chlorophyll maximum layer (ENVO:01000326); material: water (ENVO:00002006), including particulate matter (ENVO:01000060) such as... | depth 40 m | reverse complement strand
GGCAAACTTTAGTTTGCACAAAAGGATTTTAATGAGGTGGCCCTGGGCTCATACCAGTAATTACTTCGCAATAAGTATATTAAATGATAAAATATTATTTTTAATAATAATATCTGGATCAATATGCTTTTAAAGTCTGAATTAATATCAAAATGGAAAGTATTAAACAACTTAAGAATCAACAATAAAAATTTAACAATTAAAAACTTATTTGACGAAGATTCTAATAGAGCAGCTAAATATACTTTAGGTATTAACGATTTTAAATTGGATTTTTCAAGAAATTATATCAATCAAGAAATATTAAATGAATTAGTTCAATATTTAAATCAAATAAATTTGTCTAAAAAAATTGATGATTTATTCTCAGGAAGCATTGTTAATAAAACAGAAAACAAACCAGCATTACATACTTTATTAAGAAATTTAAACAGCTATGAATGTCAGCAAGAATTACAAAGTTTAGAAAAGTTTTATACTAATATAACAACTAATCATGATTTTGATACCGTTATTAATATTGGCATAGGCGGCTCTCATTTAGGTCCTGAATTATTATATCAAGCTTTAAATCCATATTTAAATAATAAAATAACTTGCCATTTTGTATCAAATATTGATCCTGAAAATATTTATCAAATTTTAAATGAAGTAAATCTTAAAAAAACTATATTTATAGTATCATCAAAGTCATTTTCAACTGATGAGACTTTAACTAATTATAAAATAGCTTATGAATCAGTTAAAAAAATTTGTCCTGATAATTTAAATAATTTTTTTGCTATAACAGCTAATAAAGATAAAGCACTTGAACTTGGTATTAATAAAAATAATATTATTACTTTTAATAATAATATTGGTGGTAGATATTCTATATCATCTGCGATTAGCTTGCCTTTTATCATTTCTAGTAATTTTGACATATTCAAGAAATTTTTAGCTGGTGCTAATCATATGGATAATCATTATAAAAATACTAGCTTTAATGAAAATTTACCAGTTATTTTAGCTCTTTTAGATTTTTGGTATATTAATTTTTATAATATTAATAACCGAGCGGTTATACCTTATTCTTATAATTTAAAATTATTACCTAAATATTTACAGCAATTAGTAATGGAAAGTAATGGTAAAAATATTGATAATAATTTAAATAGTATTTTATATAGTACTTCAAATATAATTTGGGGTGATATGGGTACTAATGTACAACATTCTTTTTTTCAGTTATTACATCAGGGAACTAATATTATTCCTTGTGATTTTATCATACCTTTAGAATCTAATATTAAAACAGCTCCAAGATATGATAATGGTATAAAAGATATTAAAGACTCACATAAAAAACTACTAACAAATGCTTTTGCTCAAATAGAAACTTTAGCAACAGGAACGATTAATAATCAAAATTATAAAAATATTATTGGCAATAAACCAACTAATGTTATTTTATTTAATAAATTAACACCTGAAAACTTAGGTATGTTAATTTCTTTATATGAACAAAAAACATATACCCTAGGTGTAATTTGGGATATAAATTGCTTTGACCAGTTTGGGGTTGAACATGGTAAGGTTTTAGCTAATAAATTATTAGATTCATCAACTAAACATGATTTTTCAACTATTAATAACCTAAATAGCATATTAGAAAATTATGAATAATTAATTGTGATACTTTTTTATCAACAAATATTATCTCTTAAATTATTAAGTCTAAATTTAAATACTTTGATATTTTTTAAGCACACTTTTTGTGTCACTATCCATAATAATACTACCAGATTTTAACAAAATAGATCTATTACAAAGCTTTTTAACCTGATCTAATAAATGAGATACAAATAAAATAGTCCTGCCTTCTTTTAAAGTAATGTCTTCCATTTTATCTAAACATTGCTTCGTAAAATCTTTATCTCCAACAGCCAAAACTTCATCTAATATTAAAATATCTGCTCGTAAATGAGCTGCTATTGAAAATGCTAATCTTACTCGCATTCCAACCGAATAACGTTTAACTGGAGTATCTATAAATTTTTCTATGCCAGAAAAAGCAACTATTTCATCAAAATGTTTTTTAATTTCACCATAACTCATGCCTAAAATTGCGCCATTTAAAAAAACATTTTCTCTACCATTTAAATCTGGATGAAACCCTGTTCCCACCTCTAAAATACTTGCAACTCGACCATACATGGTAATTTTTCCAGTAGATGGCACCGTTATTCTTGATAATATTTTTAATAATGTTGATTTTCCTGCACCATTTTTACCAATAAAGCCAACTCGATCTCCTTCTCTTATTTCAAAATTTAAATCTTTAATAGCCCAAAAATTTTCTATATCTATTTTATTTTGCGAAAAAAAAGTATCTTTAAAAAAACCTGTAACAGCTTCTTTAAAATTATTATTTGTTCTTTGATTTGTTAAATCTTTCGTATTAGCATGTGCAATCAAATATTCTTTGCCTACACTTTCTGCTTTAACGACTATTTTATTCATATATAAACTCTATTTTTTTATTATTATAAATCATCTGCAAAAGTTTTTTCCATTTTCCTAAAGGTAAAAATACCTAATAATAAAGTTATTAAAATTATTACTATTGAAACTATAAGGCCAGGTATATATATCGTTACATCACCACCAATAATAGCCCACCTAAAGCCCTCAACAACTCCTACCATTGGATTAAAAGAATACCAGAATTTAAGATATTCTGGCACAATAGAACTTGAAAACCCAACTGGGGTTATATAGATCCCCATTTGCAACATAAATGGAACGATCACTTTAAAATCATGATACTTTATAACTAATGCTGAAAAAAATAAACAAATGCCAGTTGCAAGTATGAAAGTCATTAAAAAAAATAATGGAATAAAAATAATTTTATAACTTGGAATAAAGCCATAAAATAATATTATTACTAATAGAACTAAAAAAGCTATCATGAAATCAACACACGCTACTAATACATTACTAATAGGAATTACCATTCTAGGAAAGTAAATTCTTGATATCATTTCTCTGTTATTAAACGTACTCTCAGAACCAATAGCAACAGACTTAGAAAACAGCAACCATGGCAACAACCCGCATAAAACCATTATGGAATAAGGGGCGCCACCTACTGATTCTAGCTTTGCAACTTTAGAAAAAACTAAAATAAAAACAATCATAGTCAAAAGAGGCTGTATGACACTCCAAATAACCCCAATTGCTGTTTGTTTATATTTTACTTTTATATCTCTCCAGGTGAAAAAATAAAAAAGCCTTTTATATTCCCAAAGATCATGCCAATATTGCTGATATGAATGATTTGCCTCTATTATTAATTCTTTTTCAGAATACATAAAATCTATTTATGTCCTTATAAATTAGATATAAAAAACTATTATAATTATAGCAATTATAAAAAAAAATTTATGCTTCTTAGGTAATTTTGTTCAGCTTATTAAACACTCAGTTAAAGCATCGCTCCAATGTCTTATTTTTATACCAAAATCTTGTTTAATTTTACTCTTATCTAAAACTGTATAATATGGCCTTTTAGCTAAAACTTGATAGTCTTTAGATGCAATTGGATTTATGTTACAGTTAACTTTACTTAATCTAATTATTTCATAAGCAAAATCATACCAGCTTGCAACTCCTTCATTTGAGAAATGATAAATTTCTTTTTTATTATAATCATAATTAATTTTAATTATAATTATAGAAATAACTTTAGCTAAATCATATGCATAAGTCGGTGTACCAATTTGATCATTGATCACATTTAGCTCTGATTTATTTTTACTTAATTTTAATATAGTATTAACAAAATTTTTATTAAATTTGGAATATAGCCAACCAGATCTAATTATGATTGCACTATGAGCTAAAGTTAATAACTCTAATTCACCTTGTAATTTAGACTTACCATAAACTGATAAAGGCTGTGTATTATCAGTTTCTTTATATGGAAGATTATTCTCACCATCGTAAACATAATCTGTAGAAATATGTAAAACTAGTATTTTATATTTTTTAGATATTTTAGCTAAATTTTGAACACCAGTTATATTCACTTTATTGCAAAGCTCTATATTATTTTCAGCCTCATCTACATTTGTATAAGCTGCACAATTTATAATAATCATAATATTATTATTTTCAAAAAAATGATTTAATTTTATATTATCTGTGATATCTAAGTCATTTTTAGATGCAAAAATAGCTTTATCTTTTCCATAAATTTTTTTTAACTCCATACCTAATTGGCCACTTGCCCCTGTTACTAAAAGCATGGATGCTCCTTGTAAGCTTTAAAACTTTGCCAGTTTATATCTTTTTCAGACAACACTTGATCCATTCTGGGAATACCCCAGTTAATATTTAAATCTAAATCGTTATATCTAATTCCTTGCTCTGAATCTTGATTGTAAAAATTATCACATTTATATAAAATTTCAGCCTCTTTAGATAAAACCGAAAAACCATGCGCAAGTCCTTTTGGTATAAACATCTGAGTTTGATTATCTTTTGATAAAATTATTGAAAAAATTTTTCCAAAAGTATCAGATGATTTTCGAATATCTACTACTATATCTAAAATCTCACCATGTAAAACTCTTATTAACTTACTTTGAGCAAAATTTCCTGTTTGAAAATGTAATCCTCTTACAGTCCCATATTTAGAATAAGATTGGTTATCTTGAACAAAATCAACTTCAATATTTTCTTTTTTAAAGATATTTTTATTATATGATTCAAAGAAGTAACCTCTTTGATCATAAAATATTTTTGGTTCAAAGATGAATAAATCTTTGATGTCTGTTTTTTTAAAAGGCATTGTTTTATATATTCTTATTTGTATATGTAAATTATAGCAATATAAATTTATTAATTTACAGATATTAGTTTTATATCTTGTTACGCAAGCTTAGTAATATAACCTATATTATTATTATACTTATAAAATTTATATCCTATTCATGAAAGCAAGAAAAATTTTAACCATTATATCTATATCAATAACATTTTCTTTGATAATGTTTAACACTGCTATTGTAGCAATTGCCTTTCCTGATATCACAAAAACCATAACGTCAACTCACTTTTCAGAGCAATGGATTATTAATGCATATATATTATCTTTAGTTACATTTACTTTAATAGCAGGGAAACTTTGTGATATTTATAGCACAAAAAATATTATTATTACTGGATTAATAACGTTTGCTATAAGTTCAATAGGATGTTTTTTTGCTAATGATTTTAAATTTTTTATATTTTTTAGAGTAATTCAAGGCATTGCAAGTGCTTGCTTGATAACTCCTGCAACAAAATTACTTTCTGATGTATTTAATGCTAGAAAATTTGGTAAGGCAATTGGCATGACAACAGGATATGCCTCAATTGGACTAATTGCGGCTCCAATACTTGGAGGAATAACAGTTCAACGTTTTGGTTGGAGATGGATATTTATAATTAATGTTGCCTTATGTATATTTGCAGTTATAACCTTACTTGGCGTAAAAGTAAAATCACACTGTTCTAATAAGTTAAAAACATCTGATATTATAAGCTTTATAATCATTGCTATTTCTTTATTTTGTTTAGTTTTTAGTATTATGGAAGGACCTGCTTTAACATGGTTATCCCCTTCTATTTTAAGTTTACTTTGTATATCTATAATTTCATTTATGCTTTTTATTATTACTGAAAAATTTAAAAAAGAGCCTTTAATTAAGTTACAATCAATAATAAATAATAAGTTTATTATTTCTAATTTTATTATTATTTTTACTGAAGCCTTATCTATATCTTTAATATTTTTGATAATGTATATGCAAAAAACTTTAATATATAGCCCAACTAAAACAGGATTATTAATATTACCTTTTTATATATTACTATGTTCAACTAATTTTATATCAGGATTTTGGATTAATAAAAAAGGCCCATATCAGCCTTTAATATTTGCCTCAACAATAACTCCTTTAGGATTTGCTATAACTTTTTATCTGCTTCCTGACAAAAATTATATATCTATAATACCAATTATAATTTGTGTTGGTATAAGCTTAGGTATAATGATTAATGCAACTAAAACTATTATTGTGGAATCAATATCCAGAAGCAACAGAGGGATAGCTATAGGAATACAAAATAATAGTAGAGATATTTCTGCAACAATAAGCTTTGCTATATTTGCAAGTATAATTTCTTATTATAAAATACAAGAAGTAAATACATCATTAACAACCACATACAGTTTTTATAATGCTTTTTATTGTATAGTTTTTCTTTGCTTAATTTCATCTATTATTATTTTATTATTGAGCTTAATAATCTCTAAAATTTCTAAATAAAATCATGGAATTGACCTTTAATCATAAAAATGAGAAACTCCAAATAATTCAAAATATATTAACCAAGAAGTAAAAAAAATAATAACTTGGAGAAACTTATGTTTTTATCTACGGTATCTGCATTTGAGATTTTAACGGCAATTCAAATAGGCGATAAAGCCTTAAGCCTTGCACAAAGTATACCAGTCATATCTATATTGTTTCGTGACAAAAAAGCGATAGAGCCTAATCATTCAAAATTTTTCTTGAGCTTTGTCTTACAACTTAAGAATATATATAACATAGAAGATGACACCAAACTTCCGCAATTTATTAGACCAGTTGGTGAATTACAAGGTAAAGATATTACTATAGATACCTGGTTTGTACCTGAGATGCTTGATGAAAATTTAATGTTGACTAATCAAGGCAAGTTTGGCCAAAAAATATTACTAATTGATGCTAATGTAATTAACAGGCAAATTTTAAAAACCTATGAATTAATTTCTAATAAGTCTAGTTTTGCAAATGTGCTATTAGGATATTTATATTATTTTACAAATTATGAATTAGTGTTAATGAACGGCCATGTTAAAGAAATAGAACATATTGATAAATTATTGCATGTCTTTGATGCCCTTCTTTCTGACTCGAGAATTATTGAGCTTGCTTTATCAGATTCAAAGGGAAGATTACATGAAAATTTGTTATCAATAGTTAATACTATTAAACATAATGTTAAACCAAAATTACATAAACAAATTGCAAGAAAAACCGTAAAAGAAAAATTAGATAATACTGCGCAAAATTTTCATCTAGTTACTTATGCATTACTTAATAGTTTATTATTAATTACTGAAGGTAATGTAAATTTTCATTTAAGCTTAGATCCAAATATGATTCAAGAAGGATTTTTGCAAACAGGATCTCAATACACCTGGTTATCTAAAAATCAAATTCATTCTATTACACCACATAACCCATTAAAATATCTATTAATGAAAGGATATGCTGCAATACATAACATAACTAAAGATAAGAGCTCATATTCTCGACTGGATGTAATCCTACCTAGTATTTCTGATATAAAAAAATATCTAAATGATTATTATAAAAATTTAGATGAAACGTTTATATACTACTCCCAAAAACAAAAAGGTGCTGATTCAAGAGAAACTATTTCTATATATAATAATAATGACATTTTAAATAATAGAGCTAAATTTATTTATGAATTAGCTTCATTTGCTTTAAATTTAATAAATTCATCTTATGTTATTGAAAATATATTAGACTTGTTATCGCTTAATAATCATTGGTGGATTTTTAATCAACATGAAACTCAAGATCTTGAACAGTATTTTCATGATATTGAACAAAAGATGGAACACCAAATAAGCACTCTAAATGATTTTGCTATGAACTATAAATTAGTAAAAGCTAATAGAGGCATAACTTTAACATCAAGCAATGAGATTGTGAAATATCTTACTGTAATTACAACCTGTCTTAATGAAAAAATTAAACCAAAACAAGATATAAAATCATTATCAGAAAACAAACATGTAACTAATATTCAATTAAATCATATTAAAAGAGAAACTCTTTTAATTTTAAATGAACATCTACAAAAAACTAGTCTAGCTCAAGACACAGTTAACTTGCAAGTTTCAAACTATGAAAAAGAATTAGGCGATCTTTTATATTTTTGCACCTATGCGAGCGAAGATAATATTTATTTAGAAACGATTAAAAATAATTTTGAAATAAAAACAATTTATGAGCTAAGGCGTAGCTATGGAATAAAGACTCCTTTTTGTGAACTTAATAGTTTTTATCAACAAGCTGCTAATAATTGGCTTATAAGTAAGAAAAATTATAAACATATACTTACAGATACTGTTAAAAAAAAACATGATAACTTTCATTTAAATATTATACTTAACTTATCAGAAGTAATAACAAACCTACAAAACAAAGAGCCCAAATATAGCCCAGTTTATCGTGCTTATACTATTCATCTTAATTATTTAAAATACTTAAAAAATGGACTTTTAGGATTATTAATTAGAAAAGAACAGGTTGGTAATACAATATCTGAGCCACCTTATGAAGAATTAGAAGAAGTTCATTATCAAGATTACCTTGCTTTAAAAGAACAAAAAGTAGAATCTAAACTTACTCTAATGCAAACATCACTAGATGAAAGTTCCATGGAAAATGCTAATCTACATAACATAATAAAAAAGCATATATTCGAACTTGCTAAAGTTAATAAAGAGCATGAAAAACTTCAAGATCAAATTAAAACTATGTGCGTTAGTTTAGATGAATCTAAAAAAGAAGTTCTAGAGCATGAAGAAACTCAAACGATTTTAGAGCAACATATTGATAAACTCTTAGATACACAAATTCAAAGCATAGATGATTGTCATTCTGAAATTTTAACTCTTGATACATTAAGTGAATCATTAAGAAAAATCATGCTCAATCAAAAAGTCTCAGAAGAAACTGAAGTAATCCTTGCTATCTATGATGTAATTGGAAAATTTAAAGAGCGCATGAAAGTAAAGTGTGAAGCTTTATCTACTAATGCTAGTAATATTTTAGAAGGTTTTAGTCAATTAAAAAAAGGTCATAAATTAATTACTGATGTTTTAAAGAAAAGAACTGAGCAAGTTTTGGCAAGTTATAGAGATATTTCTATTAAAATATCTGAAATCGTAAAAAAACTAGAAATGCAGTCCAATCTTTTAAGTACAATATCTGTCAATATAGAAAAAGCAAAACACGAAAAAATGATGCAAGCAGCAAGAGCAAAAGAAATTACAGAACAAAAACAAAAAGAAAAAGTTCAAAAAAAAGCAGAAGCAAGAGCTAAAAAAATAGAAGAAATTAACTTATTAGCTACAGATAACTTAAATCCATCAGTAGAATCTGAGAATTTACCATCAAAAAATGATACTAAAAAAGAAATCAACTTACAGTCTTCTATTACTGCTAGTTTAAATAACTATTCATCTTATACAACAAATCAATTTTTTTTCTATTTTAGAATGAGTTATCGAAAAAACAAATGTGCAAAATTATTTGAGTCTATTCTAAATAATGATAATTTACTATTTGAACATAGATTAATTATTCTTAATAAAATTATAGAAAAAATAATCCAAGATCCTAGTTTACAACAATTTGATACTGGTAATTTTCATAAAGTAATTGACAATATCAAACGCTCATCAAAAGACATTATTATTAATCAAGAGCATATAAATAATAACTTTGAAATTGAAAACGAAGTTTTTAAATATAGTGAAGATTTAAACAATGAAGTGAACTCTGGCTTTATTTATGATTTTATTTTTAGCAATAGGAAATATTGCTTATAATTTGATTATAATAAAAATTTTGTGCAAGCTCAGGCTTGCCATTTTATTTTTAGTTTTACTTGTTAAATTTATTATTAAAAATCTTACTAACAATTCTATTAACTAAAGAATTTTTTTCTTTTATAATAGCTTCTTGCTTAATTTTTTTAACAAATTTTTTAAGATAATCCCCATATTCACTTTTAGCGGTAAGCTGAATAGATTCTTTAAGTTCATCAAAACTTATAAAACCTTTTTTATAAGCAATTTCTTCAAGACATGAAACTTTAAGTCCTTGACGTTTTTCTATTGTCATAACAAAATTACTAGCTTCCATTAGGCTTTCATGTGTTCCAGTGTCAAGCCATGCAAAACCTCTACCTAATAATTCTACTTTAAGATTTTTAGCTTTAATATATTGTTCAATAACACTTGTAATTTCTAATTCATATCTATCAGAAGGCTCTACCTTTTTAGCATATTCTATACATTTATTATCAAAAAAATAAAGACCTGGTATAGCATAGTCAGATTTAGGTTTTGCTGGTTTTTCTTCAACGCTAATTACATTATGATTTGCATCAAACTCTAACACTCCATATCTTTTAGGATCATCAACATAATAACCAAATATTATGCCCCCAGATTGTAATGCAGCAGCTTTTTTTAAACTCTCACTAAAATGAGTACCGTAAAAAATATTATCACCTAGGATTAAAGCCACGCTATCAGATCCAATAAATTCTTCGCCAATAATAAATGCTTCTGCAATCCCTTTTGGCGTATTTTGCGCTTTATATTCAATATTAAGGCCTAAATAATGACCGTTATGGAACATTTCTTTATATAATGGTAAATGCTCATGAGTTGAAATAATTAATACATCACGTATTCCTGCAAGCATTAAAGTAGACAATGGATAATATATCATCGGCTTATCATAAATTGGTATCAAGTGTTTTGATATTGCTGCAGTTGATGGACTAAGTCTAGTCCCTGAGCCACCTGCTAATATTATGCCTTTCATAAGCTTTATATTTACTTTTTGATATTATAAAATTGTTATAAATTATTATAGTATTATTAAAATACTTAATAACCTCTTACATCGTTAATATTAGTTAATAATTACATGAATTTTTAGTTTATATAGGAAACTTCCAATGACCAAATATCTATTTTAAAGATATAGATATTTGGTCGTTAGGGCTATTGATGTTAATTTGTCTTTATTTCATTTCTGATAAAAGCTTTAAGTTAGAAACTAATGGCCTTGATCCATGTGCATAATTTTCTTTAAAGACATTGTCTTTACACCAATTACTTAAGCTATTGATGTCAAGTTTGGCGCATTCAGACCTAATTCCCCAGGATACACTTAAAGTTGAGCACGCTTTATTATTTAATTCTTCGCCTGTTGCTGAGCCTAGATATTGTAAAGGAGAGCCTGTATTACTAGGAATATTTTTTGCTTGATGATATCCGTTTACTACATTTTTATCATATGCTAAATCATTAAAATTCATAGCTGATGAATCATTAACCAATAAAAAAACTTGACCTTCTACTCTTAAATCTGGGTTTGTACATTCTTTTGAAAGACATGAGCCAAGTCCTTTGCCAGGTTTAACTTGACAAGAACTATGTACCCAATGAACTTCAATAGTATCTCCTGGCTTTATGCCCTTACAGTAATTTTTTGCAATTGGCTTTAATTCTGTATCCGATAGCTCAGATGTTGCATTACATTGAAAACCAATTTTACTATTATCAGCAGTTACGGAGTAAAGTTTTGATTTATGCTCTGCATTAAGATGAAAATGCATATTACATAAATTCATATTCTTATAACTTGGAGCCAAAGAAAAAAGACTCGAGTTTGTTCCTGATTTCTTATCAATATCTCTTGGTGTTTGTGGTCCATATTGATAACATGATTTTTCTGATGCTTTTTCTTTAGCATACAAATTTCCAAATAACCCAAAAAAACTTAATGGAATCAATATATAAAATTTATTCATAATCATTAATCTAATCTCCTTATAACGGTTTATTTTATTATAGTCTAAAAAAATAGAGTCACTTTTTAAATAAATTTAGATAAATTAAATAAATATTATGTAATAATTATTACGATATTCTTTAATTTCCAAGATGTTCTTTTATTAAGTTGATATCATAATCTGAATAACTTTTTAATACCTCTTTCCAATTATCAACATTTTTCAACCCATAAGGATTATCACGAATAGCTTTTACTTTTAGAAAAGGACTGTGATGTTTAATTAACTCATCCCACAGACAAATAGAAATATCATTATTATCTAAGTTAAAAAAATTTAAAATAAATTTAAGTCTTCTATTTTTAAATAAATAATTTTTTTTATTATAATAACTATTTTGTTTTAATTTTCTTAATTTTAATAAGTTAATTATTCTTTTAAATTTAAAATATATCTTTTTAAATAATCCTAATTTTAGATTGATATAAGTATCATATTTAAAGTTATTATAAATTAAATATTGGGATAATTTTATTTCATAATTTAATACAATATCTTCTTTATTATTAATAACTTCTAAGTTTTCCCAGAATATTTCAAATTCTTTTGATAAAATAACTTTATTTTTAAATACTAAAAAATAACTTTGCAGATGTTTGCTTATACGTTTTGACTCGGTTATTCCCCAAAAATCACATGTGTTATTTTGCATTTTTTTGAACATTTCTTCTAATGGAAACAACGGGGCATAGCAACTGTCATTGGCTAATATTACCTCATCGTAGTTTTTTAGATTTTCATAACCAATATGACGCAAGCCTTCTCTCCATGCTAAAAAATCATATCCTTCATTTTTCCTTATTATTATTTTATCTGTTAAGTTTTTTATTTTAACTTGCTCTTTATCTGAAAGGCTACTGTTCGATATAAATATTATTTTATTGGATATTTTTCTAAATTGGGTTAGATATTTTTTTATATATAAATTTATTTTGTTTTGTTTACTATAATGAGCAAATAGTATTAAGATGTTTACATTACTTTGCATTAAACTCCCTCTATGTCATAACCTTGTGACTTGACCAATGTACCAAATATCCTCTCAAAACCATGCTCTAACTTACCTGCTTTCTGAGATTCTTGAATTTCGCCAAAACTATCAAGAGTATAATTATCTTTAATTTTTTGTAATAAATCAGCTCTAATCCAAAATAATGTTCCGGCAAAAAAGCACATATCTTTAGTAAGTTTTAATTTATAACATATATCATTAAAATACTTTCTTTCATTTTTATTAGCATCGGCACTATTTAATAAAAAAGCCTTATCTCCTATCATTCCTATAGTTTTTTCTTGGAATGTTTTAAAAATATTTGAAACTATTTTTTTGCCTCCTAAAATTGCATCTAGATTATGCTTGCGCCATAAATCATTACTTAAAATTTTATAATTACTATTTTTAAAAGCTATGCCTTGAGATAAATATTTTTCAAAAGAAGATGCTACTGTTTTCTTTGTATGAATTTTTAAAATCAAATCATAATCATCTAAATTTATATTATGCAAAAAATAAATAAAAGAACCTATATCTCTGCCTTTATTACTTGGTAATACTAGCAATTTAAAATTTTCAAAATTATCTCTTAACTTATTAACTTTATTTTCTTTAATTAAATCTTCAGAAACAGTAACAAATAAATCAAAACTTTGGGGGATATTTTTTAAATAAGAAATAAATTCATCCGTTAAACTCATATAATACAGATGCAAATGCACTGCTACTTTAAGTGGATTATTTTCTATAGGCTTTGCTTTACAATATAATTTTTTATACCAAAATATTGGCTTGTTTTTAATGCCAAGTAAAATATCAAAATACATAGTTTTTAATAAATTTCTTATAGATATTAAAACTTTATATAAATATTTATTATTCTTAATTATTTCCTTGATATGATACATCGAGCTTTTATTATCATTGATATTAAAAACATTAGTTTTTTTAGCAATTTTGTTTAAGTCAGTATAAGTCATATCTATTTTATTTTGATATTTTTCTACTTTTTTATCGTCTGAAAAAAAATCAAATAAAACTGTTATACTAAAAAGTTTATGTGGACTTGAGTTTACATTTTTTAAAGCATATTTTGCTAAGTAATATGGAATTAGTTCAGCATCTTGAATATCTGGTTCGTCGTAAAAAATTTTATTAAATTCGTCTATATCTTTTATTAATAAATAATTTTTTAATATTTGATAATATTCAATATCATTATGGTTTTTTGTATTTAATTGAAGGTTTGATTTCTTATATAACTTTTTGCTTCCTAATTTATATTTTGATAACTGAGGATCTAAAGTTTCATCGTTATTTTTAATGCAATTTTTAATAAAAAACTCAATCTCTTTTAGATTAGAAAATTCATCTTTATAAATGCAACCTGAATCTTTATAAAATGAATTTACAAATAAAATTAAATCATACTGATTTTTATACTCTATATTGAAAATATAATTTAACAAATAATATTTATTCATTAACACCTATCTCTTGACAAAGATGTTTCATTATTTTTTCAGAAACATTATCATTTGGCTCTGTATTTTTTAAATATTTATTTATAAATTTTTCTCTTTCATCTTTCAATGGGTCAATTCCTTTTAAAATATTTTCAATGAAATTTATAATATCTTCTGTTTGATATCCTTTATACCAAGAACTCAAAGCTAACATTCCAAAAACATTGAAATCATTTTGTGTGTTTTTATTTCTAAAATTAAACAGACATGGCTTATTTAAACATAAATACTCAACTGTAAAAGATCCAGATGAATTTATCATTCCATCAGAGTTTAAAAATAAATCAACATAGTTAGATTCATTTAATGTCCCGTTTATAGAATTTCCCCACTTTGAATAATAATTATCTGTCTTTATCTTACCCCACTCTTTATGTTGATATAATTTTGCTTTTAATGCTGGGTGAGGTTTAAATATAATATATATTTCAGATTCATATTTTTTTAATAATTCAAAAAACACATCATAATATAAAAGAAAATCTGAGTACTGTAAGTTATCATTAAACTTTCTGTTTTCAAAAGTTTCGATTGAATGATGTGGTGACCAAATTATTATTTTTTTCCTCTGTTGAGCTTTCTTTTTATAAGCTTTAAAAAAGCGTTCTAATCCTGGATACCCAGTAACTATAACATTTTGCCCCTTATTGTCAGAATAAATCTGTGCTATCTTTTTATGAATTTCTGTTTCATAAAAACATTTCCACATAATATTTTGAAAAGTTAAATTATAATTATTATCATACAAATCTGCAGTTACAAAGGCATATGGAACATAACAGGTAAGAGCTTTTTTATGCCAATAAGAAATACTAAACTCTTTAATTTGCTTACCATTGAAAATATTTTCATATGGAATAGTAAAAAACACAAAGTCAGGATTAATTAAATTTAACTGATTTATATATTTTTTTTCATTATAACTAACAACTTGGTAATTTTTGTTTTTGAAATAATTATATGTTTTTTTAACTTCAACATCTATATCAGTCATATAAGTACTATTAGGTACTATATATATTATTGGTTCCCAGTATTTTGAACCTTGCATAATTTTATATAATTCATCATATTGCCAAATTGATTCTGATATTACAAAAAACAAAACTTTTATTCTTTCTTTGCGTGCTTTAAATTTAATACCAAGTAAAATTTTGTCATAATTTAGATTTATTTTATCAAATATAAATTGCTCTTCAGTCTTATAATGAATAATTAATTTTTTTAATAAAAATAATTGGGTATAACTTGATAGAAATTTATAAGAATATGAAATTAATAAAAATTTACCTAGTAATAATTTACTTATTTTTTTTATATTTTGATAAATTGATATTTTCATTAAATATACTCTATATAAATTTATCTAATATATTATTAATTTTTGTTGAAGATGTGCTCTTAGTATAAGGAAAATACACTATTTCAACATTAACTTGTTTAAATATTGCCTCAATCTGTTTCCATTTTTTAGTACCATACCAATCATCACCAACAAACATAATATCAAACTTATATTTCTCCCAAGCTTTAAATTTATCTTCACATTCATCAGGCTCTTGAGATACAACTAAATCTACATACTTTATTGACTCTAATATTTCTACTCTTTCATCATAAGGAATTATAGGTTTTTTATTTTTATTCTTAATCACAACTGGATCAGTAATGACTACTACAATTAATCTGTCACACAATCCTTTAGAGTGCTTAAACAAATTTAAGTGCCCTATATGAAATAAATCAAAAACTCCAGATGTATATCCTATAATTTCTTTATGCATGTTTCCCTCATACTAAAAGTTTATTTATTTAAATATAGCAAAAAAAACTAATCATCTAAAACTTCAACTTCACTATTCAAAATCTTTCGTTGTTTATCAATAAACCACCCCCACTTATTAAAATACTTAATAGTAGAATTTAAATGACTTAAAAATAAACCAAAGCATTTATAGCTTCCTCTTTCCCAATGATGAATAACGCTTACTTTATTAAAGATAATGACTTTATATTTAGCAAAGCACCTTCTTGATATATCAACATCGTCGTAATACATAAAATATCTAGGATCAAACAATCCTATATCTTTTAAAGCACTAGATCTAAAAAACATAAAACAACCTGATATAGCAGGACAAATAATATCTTTATTATGATCTAAATCTTTTAATTTATAAGAATTTCTAGATCGTCTAAATATTTTTTTAATTAATCGGCCAATAATAGGAATTTTCTTACCAATTAATCTAATAGTAACATCAAACGGTTTTGGTAATTTTTTGTTAACATATTGAGTGACCCCATCTGGATTTAAAATTTTTACTCCAGCAAGACCAATATTTAAGTCATTTTCTAATTTATTGTACAAACCAGATAAGACATCTTCATCAAATTCTACATCTGGATTTAATACGACATGATATTTAGTTTGCTTTTGATATTTTTTAATGGCGATATTATTAGCATAACCATAGCCTAAATTTTTACCATGAAAAATATAATCTACTCCAGGATATTTAAGTAATAAAGAATCTATGTAAATCAATTTTTTAGGAGAATTATCTATTAGGCATAATTTTATATTATCTAGTTTAGAATAATAAAAAGATTTTATAGCGCGTTCTAATGTTTTTTGGTTGCTATTATATGCAACTATTGAGCCTACTATTTTATATTGCTTGTTATTTTCTGACATTTTGATATATAAACTATTAAATTCCGTTTTTTCTTATTATGTATATCGTTCAAAAACAAAATATCTATAGTTATATTATCTAAATTTAAATTAATTCCTCATTTTGCAAGAAATTTCAATGTATAAAGTAATTAAACAAGTAATAACCTGTTATTCAAATATTTTTTGACTATATTTATTATATAATCAATATAAACTGATAAAATAATTTTATGCTAAAACACATACTAATAATTCTAATTGGCGCTATTATTACTTTAATATCTTTAGGGGGGTTATCTAATCCTAGAAAAATGTTAGAGTTTGTTTTAAGTATTGACCCAATGGTTAGATACCTTCTTGCAATAATAGTAAGAATCCTTTTAGGTGGAATGTTAATATACTCAGCAAATGTTTCAACTTATTATGCATATATTTATATTCTTGGTGGCTTATTAATTATTTCAGCTCTAATAATCACATATCTAAGACCTCATAAAATTACCATTTTATTAAATTGGTTCAATGAAATGCCTAATATATTAAATAGATTATGGATGCTAACAGGATTTATAATTGGAGTGCTATTAATTATTGCTGGAATTTTATAGTTTATCTTTAGAATTATATGGAGCATTTAATTAAATTTTAACTACTAATTAAAATATTAAGATATTTATTTATAAGCTCTTTATTATCGACAGTATGTTCAAAGCTTTTTATATAAGCTTTATGAGCTTGATAATTATATTTATACTTCTTATAAATTTGCTCTATATTACCAATTCTTACTCTATTGATGCTATTATAATTTGATCTTACACAGCTTTTATAAATATTTTTATATTTTGTTTTTAAGGTATTTTTAAATATCTTGGTATCTTCATCAACTTTATTAGTTACAGATTTAACACCATCTAGCTTAATACTAACATCAAGCAATACTAACATTTGCATCTTTGCATATAATCGACAATTCATAATAGCTTGAGATCGTAAATCCTGAATAGAAACTTGCTCTGTTGAGGCATAAAGATTATTAAAGCTAGGAAAAAAAATCAGGCTTAAACTACTTAACAATAAGCCTGACTTCAAAAGAGAACAATGATTATTTCTAAACATCTTAAAAATACTACCAAAGTGTTTAACTAATCTTATTATCGATGTTTTTTCAAAGTTCTTTATTATTTTTTAAATTTATCTAATTTGTTTCTTAAATTTTATATAATTATTTAAATATTAAGGCAATTTTTTCCAGATCATATCTATAGTTTCATTTACAAATAAAAAGAAGAAAAAGATAAAATTTAATCATCATCTCCTATAGAAAAAGATGAGCCACAACCACATGTTGTTTTGGCATTAGGATTTCTTATTACAAATTGAGCACCTGATAAATCTTCTTTATAATCGATATCAGCACCTATTAAATATTGCAAACTTAATGGATCTATTAACAACTTAACAGCTTTTAAGTTTTCATCATTATATGACTTAGTTACAACTAAATCATCTTCTCGTATTTCTTGATCGAAAGTAAAACCATATTGAAATCCTGAACAACCACCACCGGTAATATATACTCTTAAATTTAAAGATAAATCTTTCTCATCAAGAATTAATGCGGCAACTTTATTAACTGCCGCATCAGTGAAATTTATTTCTGTATCTGTTACTACATTATTCATAAGTATTAAACCACTTCTTCATCTAAACTAATATTCGATTTTTTGCTAAAATTAGTACTAGAATCACTTGTTAATGGTCTTGATACTGTATCTATCACACCTGTTTCTGATTCTAATAAACTATTATCTCTTAATCCTAGATTTTTAACATGTTTTGGCTCTAAAGCACCTCTAATTTCAGCTCCTTTAGAAATCTCTAACAGATTATAACATACATCACCAAAAACTGTAGAATTTGGCCCTAATTCCAAATATTCAGTTGAATTAATTCGTCCCATAGCCTGGCCATGAACAATTACCTTTGGAACATTTATTTCACCTTCAACATGGCCTGTCTCATCAATAATTAACATTGCATGCTGCTCATTATCTAATAAAGAAACGTTGCCTTTTACAACACCTGAAATATGCAGGCCTTCTTTAAATTTAACGTCTCCGTCTATGACTACATTTGAGCCTATTAAAGTTTCAATTTTACTGTCTACTTTTTTAGTCATATTTACCTTATCTCCATGTTTATTACTTTTCCACATAAGTTTCTCCCTTTATACTTTGTTTTTTATAACTTTTTTGTAAAGAACAATTTTTTTCTCCATATTAGATACTTCTTCATAAGACTTAAGTAAATCTTTCTTAATGGCCAAGCCTTCTTCTTCTTTTACATGTAATTTTTGTTCTAATACAGTTTTTTCTTTAAATAAATTAGAATTTAATGCTCTTAACTGTCTCTCTTCTGTTAGACAACTATTTACTTGTGTTAATAAATATTTTTGATGATATTTAAATAATAACCAATAACTACAAGTAGTCATTACTCCCATCATAACAATAAAAGCAAAAGCTAATTTTATATAATCACTCATACTGCGAGCTTTTTTTATTAAAATCTTGTTTTTATATGTTTTTTTCTGTGACATAATTTAAAACCTGAATATATTACGTTACCTAATTTAAAGGAGCTACACTTGTGTTTTTATTAATAAAGTCGTTACATATAATTTCTATGGTTGCTTGGTTTGCTGGACTTTTCTATCTTCCTAGATTATTTGTATATCATGCAAACTCATCTAACGTAGCAACAAATGATTTATTTAAAATCATGGAAAAAAAATTATATAAATATATTATGACACCTGCTGCAATCCTTACAACTATTTTTGGCTTATGGCTTTTAATAGAATATAGCTGGGTTATTTATAAAAAACAAATGTGGTTACACTTGAAACTTAGCTTAGTAATGCTTTTATGGCTTTATCATATTTATTGCGGAATTTTAGTTAAAAAATTTGCATCTGGCAATAATAAGCATTCAAGTAAGTTTTATAGATTTTTTAATGAAATACCTACTCTATTTTTAATTTCTATTGTTATGCTTGTGGTATTAAAGCCATAAAATAATTATGGCTAGTTTAAAACCTAGCCATAACTTTCATTGAAATCATCATCAAGTTCAATCATCTCAAAATCTTCTTTCATCGCATCACAATCAGGGCACATCCAATCTTCTGGAACATCTTCCCATTTAGTACCAGCGACAATACCATCTGCTGGCCAGCCTTTAGATTCATCATAAATTAAACCACATAAAACGCAGATGTATTTTTTATGCTCAACATTATCCATTACAAACCCTTTTCAATATTTAATTTAAATTATTCCTGTAAATTTAGTATAATAACAAACAAATAAGTTCAAATCTTTTGCTCTTTGTATTATTTAGTGTATTTTAGATAAATTTCTAATAAAAACAACCATTTCTTAATAATAACTATTTATACATAAATTAATATCAAGAAAATCATATGGTTAATTATTTACAGCTTCGAGAAATAACTAACCTAAAGGCCTGTTACATGCCCAAAACGATGGTCTATTGAATGACCATTAACTTTTTCCTTTGCTAACCTAGCATTTCTAAATGCACATTCTATGGCGTTACCCTTTTCAAAGCTCCAAAGATAATCATCACAATAACGAGGCTCGCTAACAAAAAAGTAATGTTTTGATGCATCAAAAAGTAAACTGCTCATCGCTTCTTCAACAAATTTCTTATATCTAGCATAACTCTCTGAACTAATATCAAGCCATGCTGTATCTATCGAATCAGGGGTGCTGAATTTTTTTATAAAAGCTATTGTCTCATCATAATGGCCTTTAATTATTATTTTTAGGTCTTCAGGTATTTTAGGCGATGTATAAAAATCTGATTCAAGAAATTTTTTTCTTAATGCTTCTTCTATTAAATCAAAATACGCATAACCTTTAAGGTCCCTGCATAATGAAAAAGGAAAAACTATATTGCTTGTATTAAGTAAAGGAGTTTCCCTTAATCTTTCTTGAAGCCTTATTTTTTCTTCTTTAGAAACTGTAGTAATATCTTCATAATCTTGAGCTCTAGGATTTTCTACTAAACCTAGATATAATTGCCTTTGCTTCTCAAATATAACTTCTAGATTATAAGATTTTTTATGTATTAATCTTAGACTACTAAGGAGGGAGCCATTAAACACGGTTTCGGGCAGCAAAGTATCAGATGACAAGTGCCTTTTAAAATCTTTTGAAATTAAACCTAATAGTTTTTTAACAAACCCATTATGCTTTGATAAATTACGAAAATAAGAAAAAGTTTGATTATCATTCATTCCAGGCAGGTATCTTATTTGTAATAAACCTGAATATCTAAAGTTAGAAATTTCTTCACTTAACGTTGGACAATTGCCAAAATTTCTAACAGCTATTTTATTTCTAGGCTCTCTAAAAGAAGACTCAAACTGATCAGGTTCCGCTATTAATTTTTTCATAACATCAGGGCTAGATAAATTTAACTCATTAGAAAAAAACTCTTCCCCCCAAATTTGGCACATGTATGCAGATTGCTTTGCAACATCATAAGGAACAAAAAATTGCTGCATTAATGCGTTGTTTAAATCTGGTACTTGCGATTGCTCTTCATCTTCTTTAAATAAGTTAATATAATCTTCTACTCTTTCCTCTGAATCAATACCTAATATTTTGAGAAAAGTGGCTATAATCTCTTTTGTCTGAAGTCTTGTATTATTTTTAGATTTAAAATACCACCATAGTGAAGATGATGCTGTACTATGTGAATTAGAGATAAGGCTTGGATTACAAGCAATAGCCCTTTCTTGAAATCCAGGTATGTTATTAAAAGGCTCATCGGGATAATTTGATTTATTCTTACGCATTTTAGCTAAAAACATTTCTATCTTATCAAAACTTTTTTTTATAAAATCATAAATTCGCATGTCTTGAATTACTGGTAAATTACCAATTTTTTGCTGCATTAACATCTGCTTCCATAAATTTATAAAACAATAAATCTGTAAAACATTATTTTCAGCGGCATGGTACATAACCATGTGCTCTGGATTGTTTTTTAAAAAATCTTCTTCCTTTTTAATCATTTCTACTAGTTGATTAAAAAAATCTTTATCTGATAATATTTCTTGGCCTGCATTTTCATTTATATAGCCATTTATTTCCCACATATATGGCTTAAAATATTCCCTTAAAAACCTACTTAAATCTCGAACTGGAGTTCCTGTAAAATTTTCTTTTAAATATACTTTTAACCTCAGTTCGACCTAAGAATAAGATTAACTAATTGATAGTTAAC
>TARA_R110002073_G_scaffold299012_2_pt1 | contig 22338 bp, 31 predicted proteins | sample TARA_R110002073 | Tara Oceans TARA_R110002073 (sample SAMEA4397174) | marine metagenome | biome: Polar Biome; feature: [DCM] deep chlorophyll maximum layer (ENVO:01000326); material: water (ENVO:00002006), including particulate matter (ENVO:01000060) such as... | depth 40 m | reverse complement strand
AGGAATGGTGTTTTAAAAAACATGCCAGCCCCAAAACTTGCAACAGCAACAACAAGAATGAACCAAAACGTTCCGAGAAAACTGGAAAACGAAGCGAGAGTAGTCATTTGGGTTTTTTCTCCAAAAGGATTTGTCGAACTGTTTTGTATGTCCAAGCCGCAGAAATCATGCCTGTAAATACAACCAATGGGTAAAACAAAAAGTCGCTGTATCTTGCAACAACGTAATTTAAAACAACCAGCAAGATCCCCCCGATTACGGGGTACCACCCCTTTTTCCCACCAGTAACAACTAACAACACCATTCCGGCGGCAAGACAGAGACCCCCTGTAACGCTCAATACGGACAGCGTCTCTGGATGTTGCGTTACTTTTCCCACGTAGCCCATGGTGCGTTCTTGCACGTTAGGTATTGTCGGTGTATACGCACAAGAACACACCAAAAGCATCGTTGCATACAGCGCACACCTTGCAGTTTGCATTATCTTTGCTCCAAAATGTCTAACCGGATTTTTAATTCGTTTAGTGTTTTGGTGTGTGTAGAGTCGTTTGCTTCTGACAAAACTTGTGACTTCACTAAATCCATGGAAATGCTGCGTAGTTCTAAGAGGGACGTAGAATTATGCTCTATATCTCTATCGCGGCGGCCAACGCTTAAAAATACTCCTGCAGCTGTTGCTGCTAGTAAAAATGTTTGCACCATTTGCCAAGGGTTGTTTTTTTCGCTGCTCATAATTATCCAAAAAAACCACCCGCTACCAGATAGATAACGGGAGGTCAGAAAGAGATATCTTTTGCTGAAGCATGGTCTACTTCAAGTGGGGGTAATTTTTACTTTGACTTGCCGTAATCCATTTTCGTCTTTTATTTGATTGACCGTGAGAAAAATGTTAGAGGGATCGTCATCCAAAATGACAGACAAACCTTTACGAGACCGGCCTTTTGGTTTTTTGAGTGCGTCAATCAAATGCTTGCAAGATCCATACAAATTGTCGAGATCCATAGCTCTTTGTCTTTTGCCCCAAAACCGTGTTATTTGCAATATCACTGGTGTCGTGTATTCGGGTAATGGCCTTCCGTAATACCACAAAAGATCCCTAACACGATCAAACTCTCTAGTTCTCGTTCGGTAGTGCATCCGCATTAGTCTGTTGGGACTAACTAGGTCGTAGGGGATTGTCACTTCCCACTCTGCCGGGTTTTCTTTTTTGTCATGTTTTGATTCTGATTGCATCAACAATATCCTGTTTACTTGCGCCAGACCCAACCCACTCTCGCATGTCGTTATGGGGCGGCACGATCACTTTACACGTTGGGCAAAGTTTTACTAAGTGCTTCTGCAAACGCAATGCGCCATCCATGCCCGGTCCATCAAGGTCTGCGACGATCGCTGTGTGCCTACCAGAAACGGCTTCTGCAATGAGGTGTGTGCCACCCAAACAAGACGGTCTACCAATTGCGTCAAACCCAAGGTCTAGTGCTGCGGCTGTGTCTGTCGGCCCCTCGCAAATAAGGATTCCGTTTTTAGAACGAGCGTCCCATTTGTCTGGCAAGAACAACCCTTGACGGCTGCCTTTAATAGCAAACTTCTTCCCGGTCATGGTGCGAATACGTATCCCAATCAATCTGCGCCTGTGCCGAAACATGGGAAACGTCGCGCCGTTGTGTGTCCCACTCCACCCAACAAACATACGAACAAGAGATGCGGTAGACACCCCTAAGTCTTGTGAAATAGTCTCTAAGTTATCATCAGTTCGTGCTGCTATTTGCTTCTTTGCAAGTTGAGCCAAAACTGTGTTATGTTCAGGTAGTTCTTGTTTCCAATCAGGGTTTGCTTTCTTGTAAGTGCCCTCTTTCAGTATGTGTAAATAACCGGAACCCTCTATGTACTTCTTGCTGCCCTGTTCAACACGCGGGCAAATCACCGCGCTACTGTCCTTGGCAACTAAACACCATTGTGCTTTGGTGCATATAGGGCAATTCCTTGCCCTTGAAACCCTGATCCAATCAGTCATCCCCGTCTCCAGTTGTTTGCTGCAAGCTTATCTATGATCTTGCTCGCCTCGGTAAATGTTTCTTTCCCTGTGTAGCCGTGCTTCTGCAAAAGCTTCGCTTGTTTGTAAGTGCAAAGGTTTTGCTTCCTTCTTCTCACCAACTCTTTGAACAAGACTCGTTGCGTGTGATGATCCACATTGGACACACTAATACCGTTTCGCTCAAGCATGGACTTTTGGTTGCCTGTTAGGGGTTTTGCTCCCATCCAAACATTTTTGGGCATAGAAATTTGCAACACGTCAAACGGGTTTAACTCGCGAGCTTGATAAGTCACCTTAGCGGTTATTACATCTCGCTCAGTAACAGCGCGTAAAGCCTCCTCTTCTTTCTGCAACTCTTCTTCTGCCCGCTCTAGCTCAGACATGATGTCTATTGAAGTAGACTCTTCGTCGGACTTTTGTTTGTCAATAACCATTTCGGCTGCGCGTTCCATGTTGCCACCAAGTATGTCAGCCGCATAAACAAGGCGATGTTTTGTGCTGTTGCCAACAAAGTCAATAACTTCGCAATATGGTTTGTCGCTTTTAGCTATTGCTGCGCATCTTTCAGTAGCACCCTTGAGGCCGTCAACTAGTCCGGGCAAAGTCCGTGTGCCTCGCCCTACCATTTGTGCAACCAAACTACGGCTGCAAGAAGGCCGCGCCATCACAACGACCGCCACACTTGGGTCATCGAAACCCTCAGTAGCTATGCCGACATTAACAAGGTACTGGAACTTGTTCTTTGCAAAGTCCGAGACTATCCCCGCACGAATATCTTTGGGTGTACTGCCGCAAACCATGCGTGCGGAAGTTGGTTTGTGTCTATTGAATATCTCTGCCAGCCTATCTGCGTGAGCAACACTGCTTGCAAAGACAATGGTTTTTCTGTCGCCGGTTAACTCAAGGGTTGGGGTGGCTATGCCGTGTAGGTTCTTTTCGTACTCCATCACCTCGGATAGTTGCCTTTGGTTTAGGTCACCTGCAACTTTGTTGACCGTATTGAAGTCAAGAGACTCAACACGAACCATCCTCTGCCGAATCGGAACAAGCCAACCATCTTTGATTGATTGTGCCAACTCATATTTATAGGCGACCTCGTCGAACACCTGACCAAGCGCCAGTTTGTCAGACCTATCAGGGGTCGCGCTAACACCAATGACTTTCAGAGACTTGTTACTTTTGAAGTAATCAATGACTCGCATGTAAGTTTTAGCAACTGCGTGGTGCGCCTCATCGATAATAAGCAGTGAAAAGTCGCCCGGGTAAAATTTGCAAAACCTGTGCCCAATAAAGGTTTTTGCGTTTAGTGTTTGGACACTAGCAACAACAACCTTGCACCGTAACCTTGCATCACGTTCATAAGACGACTCCTCTGCCATTTCTATGGCAGGTTTTTCTCCAGTCACCAACTCTATCTTTTCCGCAGCCTGTCGAATCAACTCTTCTCGGTGCGCAATAACAATACACCGCTTAGAAGCCAAGCGAATAGCTTCTGCAAATACGATAGTCTTACCGCACCCAGTTGGCATTACGACAACTGCGCTTGATGCTTCTCGTAATGTGTTGATGCAACTAGCTACCGCCTCTTTCTGGTACGGCCTTAGTTCCACATCGTATCTCCTTCTTAACTCCGCGACTGTTCATTCCTGTAACCAATCGCTTCTACGACTTGGTCTATAAGCTGATTGCCCAGTTCCTCATAACTAGGATTATCCCGTAGGTCTTCGGCCCACACTTTCACAAGGCGCAAGAGCACCGACAACACCTCCCGGTGCCCTTCGTTGCTATGTGCGTCAAGAGTGTTCATGGTGTCGATCCACTTCGCTAAAGCCACAATCACGATTGATGGGCTGGTTGTGTCGGAAATCGGCACTTCAAGTGGGTCGTGGTAATCCATGGAAACTCCTAAGTAGGCTGCTTCATATCGTCAGGAAGTGAATCATACACCCCCTCTGGGAGCCATCCCAGCCCAAGGCAACTGTCGCAACCAGTGCCTTTACAATAGGGACAATCGGCTTTCGGAGCCGCAAGCTTCAAGAGTCGAGATGCATTTTTCATGCTGGCAATAAATTGGTCTTCATCAAACCAGTGAGAGCCTTCTGACTCTGCTATGCCGGTCTTGATCGCGAGAGCCATTTGTTGCAAAGCCGAGCGGTAGCTTTTGATGTCCTCTGCAAGCTGGTCTTGATTAGACACTGTTTTGTCGCCAGACTCTTTTTTAGTCTCGCTTGGGATTGTGTCACTTTGGGTGACCATAGCCCCCTTGGCTTTTTTGAGGGTGTCCACGGTAACACCCCGTTTGCCCTCCTCAAAAGCCAAGTCTTCTGCCTTCTGCCAAACACTCTCTTGTTGCTCGGGTTCCAGCCCTGAAAGCACACGTGCTTGGGCGGTAGCTGTAATTGGAACGGTCTTGGCAATCTCTGAGGCGTCGATCACTTCGTATGCCCAAGACTTCTTGTAGCCAAGTTGCTTCTCGACATACTCAGCAAAAGTTGCAAAGTCTGGTTTGTACAAGTCTTCGTCGCGAATCTTGCGCAGTGCCCACCCCATAGTAATCCAACTGGACTTTGCTTTCGCCTCTGCGTCGTAAATATGATCCTCAAGCGCGGATCTCTTAAACGCACTGTCTTGTTCAACAATGCTGTCGTACCACGACTCGTGTGATTGGATTTGTTGTTCGCGAATTGCTTTTGCTATGCCGGTCTTGATTAATTGTTTTGTTTCGTTCACCACGGTGCCTCTTCTTCAGTGTCTTTGTCTGATGGAAATACCGGCTTGTCGGCTTTAACGATGGCTTCCTCAAACGTTAAACCTCTAAGCGAAAATTCTTTGCACATACTAACGGCAATTTTTGCTTGCTCATTAGTCGCTGTGCCGTCAGTCGGAAAGTCGTAGAACTCCAGCACCTGTTTACACATTGCAAGTACATCTTGCCTGCCTGTCCACGTCTTCATCACATCAATCAAGTGCGCTTTCCAATTCTCGGATTCCTTGGTCTCGGGTGCAGCCTCTGGGACTTGGCGCTGGGGTCTGGGTGGTTCCACTTCCGCGACCCCATTGTCGGGGGTGGATGCTTGTTGCATCTCTTCTTGGGTGTACAGACCAGCCAGTTCCGCTGGGAATGCTTTGCGAATAGCCAAAGCTTCAGCGCACTTACCGAGCATCAGGTGTGGCATCTTCTTCCACATAAACCCCTGCTTCTCTCCGGGGAAATACTGGTCCCACCGAGCGGTCGCAGAGAACCCACACCTCTGCCCTCCAACGATCTTGTAGACCGTCACAGTGGCTTTACGGGGCTTGTCTTCGTCGTCAAAGACAGGGTCGTCGTTGCCTGCGTACTTCCCGGTGCGATCTGCAATCAACCTGTAGCCGTCGATGCCGGTTGTAATCGTCATGTTGTTTCCGCGAAGCTGCGGATAAATCTGGTTTGCAATGGGGTTCAACCCGTATCGCTTTGAAGCGCACAAGAAAACTTCCAACTGGTCATCTGTCAAACGGAAGCGGTTTTTAATAAACCGTTCTTCTTCTTCTGCAAAAATCAACTCACCCATGTCTGTCCCCTTCTAGTGGACTGGTATCAAAACGGTAACAAAAACTTTCTGCTTCACAGAGATGGCATTTGATTGGGTCTGGGTTAGCTGGGAAAAACCCAGAGCGGTACATCTCCACGCGTTTTAGAATTGCAGCCACAACATCTTCTCTGTGTTCAGGTAGGTAGTCAGTGTGCCTGAGTATGGAATGTGTAGGCCGGGTATCGCCCTTCTTAAATTCGCGTTCCGTGCCTTCGTCGTCCTTGACGATTGTTTTTCTGCCGTATGGCTTGAGGTGTGGCAGATGCACCCATATTAACTTTGCATCCGTTGCATTTTCGATCGGGCGATACCCAGCCCACTCTTCAATCAGAAAAGTACCTTGGTTAGCCATGAGCCAATACATGACAAACTGCATATTACGAGCCAAATATGCTTTGGTTGGCGCATCCATGCGCCACTTCCAATCAAAGATAAGCAATCTATCTTTCCCAAACCCAAATGCGTTTCCGGAATCCCGGACTATCAAATCTGTATGGCTTGCAAAATCCACGCCATCAATGGTCATTTTGCATGGGGTTTCACACCCAACAAAATCGGTCCGGGAAAACAAGTTCGCAAACCGTAGTGAGTATTGCTCGACTACCGTTCGTATCTCCGCAAGTATGCCGTCGAGGTTCTTCGTGACGGAATCAGTCATGTCCCGTCGATCTTCTTCTAGGTCTTTGCGAGTTTGCGAGAGACCCCAAGCCACAGCTGTGTCAGGGTCATCCCATGAGCCTGCCTCGTGCATGAATTGGCACGAAGCCCCAGCAATCATTCCTCGAACCAAAGCTGTTGGGGCGTGTGGCAAGAGCTTACCTTCCCACCTCAACAAAACCCGACGAGGGCAACTGTCTGTGAGGTCGGTCGAGTGTATTTCTGAAATTGGAAGGTTCACGTTTCTTGCCTTGCAGTTTCTAGTTCGCAAACCAGTTTTTCAATAGACGAGAGCACAGCTATGCAAGTGCTTAGTCGTGGGTTAGCCGCGCTTGGGCTAGAAAGCATCTTTTGTACTGTGTGCCTGCAAACACCAGCGTCCCGCGCAATCTCGCTAACACTTAGTCTTTGTGTTCGCACTTGCTTTGCCATCCAATCAAAATCAACACACACTTCATTCTTGTTGCTCATATAAACCTCAAGTAAGGAACCCCGCGTGATACCCGCATATTCGTGGGATGCGCGGCCCCCCACAAAGTCGGCTGAACGTAACGAGTAGTACGTCAGCGATTAGTTGTTTCTGCCTTCAAAGCCCCACCAAACACCTCTTCAAACTTACGTTCTGCAATATCCTTTCGAGTGCAGTTTCGCATGTACCGGAGTAAATCCCCCCGGTTAAGACACAGCACGTTTTCACCAAGGTCATCAAGGTTCACGCCTGTCGCAGTAATTGCGGCTGCTGCCATGTCTATACTGCGGCACACCTCACCCTCCAACGCAACCCACGCTTGAACACCGGGGTTATCATCAGACCAACCATTCTCAAGGCGGTCGAAGTCAATATCACTGGGCTTGCTCCACCCCTCGAAGTGACACATGACTGGGAAAAGCCTCTGGGCGTGTTCGAAAAGACTAGCCACTTGCTCTGCGCTATCTACAACACCAAAATCCATAATTATCTCCTTCTTGTTTGTTTGTTTGTAACACAAACGTGACTGCAATTGTACATTGAATTATCAACTCTGTCTAGTGAATAAATAAAAACCCCCTTTACTCTAACTGGAGCGCAAGAGCAAAGGGGGGGTGCGTAAAGAGTTAATCGAAACAGGTGTCGGCTTTAGGTGGCAACCCCGGGTTCAGTGTCATCAACACACTGGACGGCTCTCTCCGGAAACCCACGAAGAATGTTCGCAAAGGTTTTCGGCAACCCAAGGTTGTTGCCTTCTCGATCAACTCCTCCACACAAGAGACCCGTGCCCACCAAGAACGGGTGTCCGACGATCATGCACAGCAGTGGGTTCATGCTCTTTGAGTTGAGCAAACCCTCCTCGTCTACGAATGCAGTGCATTCCTGCCCGTTCCATTCGAACGAAACAGGTTCAATGTATCCACCAACACGATTCTGGTATTCAGCCAGCTTGTTGGGCATGTCTTCAACAGTAACTGAACCGTCAACGCCTACTACGGCAACAGTAATAAGTTCATCAAGCATAAAACTTCTTCTCCTTACGATCTTCTTTTCGAACTGGGACATAATCACTTTGTCAACCCCCCCTGTCAAGACAAAACAGCAGGGAACCACACTATTTGTCGCGATTAATAAGAATAGGCATGATCCACTTGTAGTGGTATCGCTTGTTCATTTTCTTACATACGGTAACTTTCTGGTCAGGGTTGAGAAGTTCCCAACGCTTACCGTGAAACTGTCTACGCCAATGTCCTTTGCGCCAGTGTTGTGACATAGTGCCACCCAACCCTGCACCTGCTGGTGTGTCAGACTCATTAACGATTTGCATGAGAGTCTTCGAACTCACTGGCTGCGAAAGCTCAATTGATTTGCAACTCGAATTACCAGACAGCTTCTTACCAAGGCTCGCGTTTTTTCGTGAAGGCAACTCTCGCAGATAAGTCGGGTACGAATGGGCCAACATAAAGGCGTTCTGTGTCCAACGAATCATACGCATGACATCGTCTGACTGAGGGCCACTAAAACGTGGAGCTTCGCCGTCTGGAATAAAACACGTTGCACGCTTTGTATTGTCATACCAAAACGTCATTTCGACACCCATGTAATCAATGTCGTCAACTGATTCCACAACACTAGGTTCAAAACCAGAAGGCCAACAGCAGGTGACGTGTGCCGTTACACCAAGTGCGCCGTCGTGCAAAATGACGTTAGGCAAGTATTGAGCTATGTCTCTTGCAATAATTACGTCTGTCGGTGGTTCTGTTTCATGCAACTTGGTGCTTGTAACGGGATCAACCGCTATGTAGTTTCTGTGCAAACAAGCCCAACTGAGAAGACCACGCAAAGTTTCCCGGTGTATTTCCGCATCACAGGGATCAGGTACGACAAATTTTATGTAATTTGCAATACTCCCAAAACGACGTTCAAGCATGGCATTTACGAATCGTGGTCCTTCTTTGTTGTTTGGGTTTGCAACTATGTGCCCCAATCGGTCTGTGCAATAAGCAATTAACTCATCTTGTGTTTTACACGAAGCAACTTTTTCAGAATGCTTTTCAGCTGACGCAACTGCAGCAGTAAGACTATCTTTAAGTGCAGGGTCAAGCGCATTAACCATTGCAAAGTAATACAATTCATTTGAAACCATGCCAAAGTCATGCAAAAACTCACTGGAGTGCTCCAAGTGGCCTTGACGCACAGCAGGCAGGAATGAACGCGCTGAAGATTTTAGTTTGCGTTCATGTTGCTCAAGCCCTTTCATGGACTGCGAAAAATTGCCGTATTGGTGAACCCCAACCTTTAGTGCGTTAGCTTTGAAGGTTGCAATGTCGTCGCCAGTCAACATTTGCCTGAGCAGGGAAGTCTTCCATCCTGCCTTATGATTGGGTGGCATGTGGTGCGTATTCATGGGTGGCCCTTTCGTTAGCCGTTTCGATTGATCGCTTCGATCATCAACGTGGTAAGCATGGCACCAAAAAACACAACGCCTGCAAGTATTGCAACCCGTTCGATCATTCGCATAACCGTGTAGAAGGTGTGTCTACTCATTTGCTTCCTTTGCAACCTTGGCTTTTGTCTTGCTTATTTCAGCCTTGACCTGCTTCTTGGCTTCGCGGAGCTTCTCGCTTGTCACGTTGCCGTTCGTGGTCGTCTGCTCCAGCACCTCTGTGATGGCTTCGAGTACGGCGTAAATGGTCTTTTGCATGTTCATGATTGTGTCCTTTCGATGGTTGGTGTTTGCAACACAGCAAGAAAGTTGCCTTGTTCATCAGATGCCTGAATAAGCGCTAGACGAGTCGCCTCCAGAGGGTGTTCTTCCCACCCCGCGTAGCCTTTGTGGATCTCATACAAAAGACTAGTGAGACCATCGATGGCTGCACGGGTGGCGTGACGGGTTTGAGCAACAACGGCTCGTGTGTGTTGTTCTGTCGGTGGTGGAGTTGCCATGGTTATCATCAATCCTTTCGGTGTCGGTTGCTGCGCACAGGCTGGGGGGTTGAGTAGTTCAAGCGGCACGATATATCTGCCTCCTACATAAACCGCCCCCCTTGACAGTGCCGTCGCACTGTGCCTGTGGCCTTGCAAGATGTTCATAAAAACCAACCCCCCGGCGTGAGCCGAGGGGAAGGTGAAAGGACCAGCCATGTGGCTAGTAAACTTGCCGCTTGTGTTTCCGCAAGCGACAAGCGAGGGATGAAGCTCAGTCGTCACGAGTTTCTTTGTCGCGACGCATCAGAAGATCGCCATGTTCGTCTTCCTCACGCTGCATCCGATCATACTCGGATTCCTCTTCAGGAATCAACTCCTCCACCTCCTCCATCCAATGTCCACTGATCTCCTTGAAGTTGATTTTGTCAAGATCAATGGTGTCATTGCAACCACTGACCACAAGCAAGTTGGTTGCATTGTCTTGCAAAACCTTTGCCAACACGTCGGGCATGTCTTCCTTGTCGCGGCCACTTGTGGCTATTGTCTTGCAAAGCTCCAAGCGGGTCTTGTACGAGAGTTCAGTGTTGTCCACCCAAAGGGCGAAAGCCCATGTGTCCCGATTGGTCCACCCGTTGTATTCGCGGTCAGTCATCGCAATCCTCTCTGTCGTCGTACCTGTCGTCGTACCTGTCTTGCTCATCAATGGCGCACTCTTGCATCCACTGCGAGTGTGACATGATGGGTTCGCCGTCTTCGTTGTATGGGTTGCTCATTCGTCATCTCCTTCGGGTTTATTCAGCTTCGCTGCGTGACCATTTTCATCTCGTCGGGCTTGAAGCAGGGTGTCGTCGTTTTCTTCTTCTTCTTCTTCTTCTTCTTCTTCTTCTTCGTCCTGCTCAACCAGATCCTTGCTCTCGTCAATCACGTCGTCGTGCCACTGCTGGTAATCGCTTTCGACTGCGTCCCCCACTGCTTCGGCGATGTAACCATCACGGTACGTATTGAGGTAACTCTCAATAATCTCGTTGATGTCATCGTGAATTGCATCAGCGACAGCCTCGACTGCTGCATCACGAGCACTGTGATACATGGTTGAATCTTGGAACTCAGGCTCCTCCACGTCGTCGTGCAAATCGTCGGGGATGCCGACGTTGCCTTCGGCTTCACTGACAGCCTCTTCGAAAAGGCCGCAATGTTTGAGCCAATCTTCAGCTTCGCTATGGATGTCTACGTGGTACATGACAATGTCCTTTCGTTGGGGCAGCAACTTGCCACCGGTGTCCAGTCAATCTATCGGCACTGGTAACCGTCGTCAACAACTAAAGTAGAAAAACTTTCCCCCCCCGAAGGGGGGTTTTCCGGGATTCCGGAATTAGGCTGGTTGGGGGTCAGGCTTGAGAGCTGCCACGGCTCGCTCGACTGCGGCACACGCCTTTGTGAGCGTCGTGTCCTTGTGGTCGATCACCACGTCTGCTTGATAGCGGCTGAGTACGTTGGGCCAGATAGCTCGCGGGCTACCGTAGCTGTGCTCTGCCGTCGAGGATCGTGCGATGGTTTGCTTAGAATTGAGGACCACGCATCGGTAGAAACCGATGTGGGCACAAGTTGCAAGGGTTCGGGATACGGTAGTCGGTTCATCCACTGGCTTAATGAGGGCGGTCAACGCAAGCCCGTCAGTGCCAAAGCCTCCCCGTGTTGAACTACCAGCACAACACGTCGTGATGTAGATCTCGCATTTGCCACCACGTCGTTCGATTTCCATGGCTGACGCAACTGCAGCAGCACCACGGTACACGAGGTTTTCCTTTGGCATGTTCCATGGAGTGGTCATGTTAACTATGATCCGAACAACCTTCGACGTGACCGAAACACGGTGCATGTCTTCCCACGGTTCAGGGTGCCGGGTCAACACGCGCTCTGTCATAAGGCTGCTGCCATCTTCGAGGTTGCGGAGACGACGACGACGTGGAATATCTGCAAGGTGCATATTTGCAACAACCGACTCGATCTTATCGAGGCACTCATGAGCACGATCCACCATCCATTCCGGAGGGTTGCAAAGCAACTCTTCGGCATCTTTTCGAGTGACGATATCCATCGTCCAATCACGTCGATTTTCAAGGCGTGCTGCCTGCTTCTTGCACCATTTTCGCATCCTCGCAAAGTTCCAGCCCTTTGCAAACCATGGAGCGTAGAAGCTACGGGACTCTGGCAACTCATGAGCGAATGCGAGATCAAGCAACTCCTCCGGAGAGTCAACGCTAACGTCGATGAACGTCGATGAACAATTGTGAAACTTCATGGTGTGATCCTTTCAGGATTGTGTGTAGTGAAATCAGATACCAGCCTGACGACGGTGAGCGTCGGACCAGTCAACCGTAAGGCGGGACAGAATCGCCTTGGTGTCCATCTTTTCAGTCGCTGCCAGCTTCGCTGCTGCAATGATGGAACGAGTACCGATGACGTAGGGAGCACGTTCTCGTTTGATCCACGATCGAAGATCGGCAATCCCAACCCGCAACTCAGCGAGTAGGGTGCCGTTGAAAATCGTGGCCCAGATTGAATGCTCAATCTGTTCTGAGTAGTCAACGTGAAACTTGGCACCAGTGAATCGGTCCAGTGTCGCGGCATCCAAAGGATTCCTGCCACTGTACTGCCGGTCTGCTCCGTAGCCCCATGTGTTGGTTGCCGCAACGAAGATGAAATCATCGTGACGCTTCAACGTCTCTTCAGAGACGGGGTTGTGGAGGAAGCCATTTGCAAGGGCTGAATTGATGAGCGTCAGCAGATTAGGATCTGCTGCATCGAATTCGTCAGCGAGGAACACACCACCATTTGCAAACAGGTCAACAAACTTAGTGGACCGATAGGTCCATTCGCCATCTGTTGATGGAAGGATTCGACCAGTGAACACAGACTCGGAGAGTCCTGCTGTGCAACTGACTGACCCGAAGGGCAGACTCAGAGACTCAGCAAGCTGAGCAGCGAGGGTGGTTTTACCAGTACCAGCAGGGCCACATAGCAGCAGGTTGTTGAAGCCAGCAGCGACAGAACTGACAAGGTCAGGCAGAACCTCATGAGTCACATCCTCGATAGTGACAGAGTCACGATCGGGGAAGTTGAATTGAACTGGCTTGCAGCCTCCGGTTGCACTGATCTTGCTAATCGTGTCGGCCATGCTCTCTTCGAGAGCAGCGATACGGTCACCGACTACGTCGGAAATGGTGAGAGTGATTGCATCAGCAATCGAGTTGCCAGAAGCCACGGGTTTCTCCTTCGGAGTAGGGGTAAACGGCACCTTCGGTGCTGGTGTAGACGGCACCTTTGGTGCTGGTGTTGGTGTTGTGCTGCCAAAGGCAGCAGCTTGCAATCTCTCTACTGTGTTTGGGTGATTGTCGAGAATCACATCAAGCACAGCTTGACACTGTGCTCCACGAAGGCTGTTAGCCTGTGCAGCAGTGAACGCTGACCGAACAGTCCGGTCCACGGCACGAATTTCTCGGATCTTCTTACGAAGATTGGCAGTATTGTTGACTGGCATAACTGGTTCCTTTCAGGAAACGAGGTTGTTGGTGGCGGTTTGATTGCCGCCGTTGCCATTACAAAGTAACAGAGCTGCAAACCTTGTCAATGGCAAATTGCAATAAATAGTTGACACCCCCCGAAGGGGGTGAAAACCTGAATTTGGGTCAATCCTGCACGGGTTTGAGTGTTATGAGCGTTACGGAGCGGACATACTCGCCATGCAACTGCTGCAGGCGCTTCCAACACGAACCGCGCCCTACTGCCAAACCATCCCGGTCTTCCCACGTAGCTTCGCCGTGGAAGACCAGCATATGGAGATCCTGCAAGATCCAGAGGATCTTTTCGGGTGTCAATCGCTTTTCCCAAGCGATGGAGTGTTCTGCACGAATTGCATCTTTGATGCAACGGATGAAATCTTCGTAGCCAAGCAGCTCCCTCTCCACAAGGAGAGGAAGCGAGTAGAAACGAGTCACGGCACGAAGCTGTGCTTCGGAGTCAGTGATGTCGAGGTCACAAAGGCGATCAAGGTATCCCATGGTACGTGGTCCTTTCAGGACTGTGGGTGATGGTGTGAATGGGCAACTGTGCCCGGTTTACGAGTAGTGAACATGAAGGAAAAGCCACGGCGCTTGATCCTCTGGATCAATAAGGCTGGGGTCATTTGGGTCGTGGACAATGACGACAGCGTCATTGTCAGAGTAGAAATCTCCAACAATTTGCAATGTGGACCCTCCGGGTCCAATCCAGCGTCGGATGAAATTATTAGCTTGTTTCCGGTTCATGACTGCTGCCCCATCTTTGATGGGAAGCCAGTGAAAACTAGGTGCCATCGGTGTCGGCATATTCATGGTGCATGGTCCTTTGGACTGTGGGTGATGATTGATGAACGGGCAACCGTGCCTGTTTAGTCGGAATCAGTGTTGAGGATGTCGATGACGGCTCGAAGAGCCGGGAGAACGTCGGTATCGACGTTGACCATGTTTGAATACGTTCCGTCACCGTAGGGTGACGTGGTTTTTCGGTGCAGTCTCCTCTGGAGATCGCGGAGTTCTGAAATTGCTGCTACGCAGTGGTTCTGGAGGAGGTCACGTTGTTGGTGAAGTCTCATGGTGCATGGTCCTTTCAGGACTGTGAGTGATAATTGATGAACGGGCAACTGTGCCTGCTCAGGCTGCGAGTTCCTTTTCAAGAATCGGCATACCCTCCAAAGGAGGGTTCTTTGCCATTTCGTTGAAGTGACGAACCAGCTTCCGAAGTTCTACTTCGGTGAGCGCTTCCTTCGGAATGTCAAAGTGACGGTTGACGAAACGGCGTACCTTGGTCCTTGACCAAGCGCTGACATTTGCAGACTGCTTGTGAAATGCCAACTGGACCGTAAGGTCCGAAACGAGGTTGATTGAGACAATCCATGCTGCCTTCCGGCAGTGAACGGGCTTCTTCATGGCGTATGGTCCTTTCAGGACTGGGTGTGATGAAACATGGTGACGGCACGGTACAGTTCACGCTGCCATCGATTAGTCAGTCTCTGCTCTAAAGAGCAGCGGTTGGTGAGGCTAATCAGGAACTGATACCGAGTGTTGATTCGCTCAACTAGGTGGTGCATTTGCATGGCTGGTGTCCTTTCGTGACTGGCAACCGAATCAATCAACGGCGATCAACTCAGCTCCACCACTATCGGATCCGGCAACCCCGGAAGGCAAGCAAATAGTTGCAAATGGCCCCGATACCCCTACGGGGTAAAATTTCTGAAATGGCCTTGTACGCTACGCCCAACCGTAGACCGTGCATACATCAGGACGTAGTCCGGTATGGGCTAGGACGTAGTCCGGTGCATCAGGGCTTTGCCCCACGTATGTCAGGACATAGTCCGGTACACGTGATGCCATCTACGATGGATAGGGTGGGGTTAGGTCATCCCCAGACGGGGATCAAACGTGCGCACGCGCGAGGCAGCTTTTCCGGAACTCCGGAATCACAGCTACGCTGTGCCATTTGCAAAGGCCTCCCCCCCCTCTGTCCTAAGAGGACAGGCTAAGGGTTTGCAAGTTTGCATGGCCTAGCTACGCTAGGGGGGTGATGATTGGTCCATTATGCGCGTGAGTAAAGTCTCGTCAGACTTTACCGCGCCCCCCCGTTCCCATTTTGCCATTATATATAACCCAGCCCTCTAAGTATTGGATTGACTTGTGGTATTCATCCCCCCCCATCTTTACGAGCAGCGGGTTTCAAAGGCTCAGTTACGCGACCATTTAACGGAGCACGGCTATTGGAAGCGTTTTGTTGAGATACGTGAGATGATGAAGGGTCAGGGCGTTGACGCTTCGGAGGCTTGGGGAGCGGCTGCAACGGCTTTGGAGGTTGAGTTGAGTACAGAGGGGGACAGATCGGTTGAAGAGGGTGTTGACCGTCCTGCGGCCCCTGTGTTGCCTGTTAGGTCTTTGTCTGGTGACATTAGTGAGGACAAGGTTGGCAAGGATGTGTTTTTGGGCAAGGGTTGTTCTACCCCAGAGACAGTTGAGTGGGTTGGCGCAAATGTGATGGTTGACGACGTGGTGGCGTTGGATGCTCCGAGTCCGGAGGCATGGGGCATGTTGTGTTGGGCTAGGCGATCGAACACGAACGAGGCTCAGTTTTGGGGTCAGATTTACACTAAGCTGATGCCGAGTCGGACGAGTTTGGAGGCGGACGCTCGATACCGCGACGACGGTCGAAACGTGTTGAATTTGATTGAGGTGTTGAATGAAGAGTTTGCGTCGGGTGGAGACGGTGGAGGGGAATTACACGAAGATCGAGATGGGGGATCCGACCCCGGCGGAGTGGAAGGCGAAGGTCCGTGATTGCTTAAAGCATGTTTTGCGTGATTTGGAGGTGTCTTATGAGGAGTATTCAGACGGGCGCATCCACAGGGCAAGTGAAGCGCGAGAGCGCATGTCGATGATTGCAAAGGAATGTCTTTGCGGTGTAATGGGCGAGATGGATATGGCCGATTTATTAGGCATACCCCGCACTACGGCATATATTTGTGCGCGTAATTGGAAACGCAAACATGGGGAACCCACCCCAGAGCATTAGCCCTAACGATCTTTATGAGTACACACATGGCTGGACAGCTGTGCGCTTACGATCGTTTCCGCTTTGGGAGTTTGATGACATACGGCACGAGGCATACGTAGCGGGTCTTGGTTTGATTCCCAAGTATGACCCTCGTTTTGGCGACATACACCAATATTTGTCTCAGCGTCTGTATGACTACGTTTCACGATCGTACTACAAGAAAAACGACATTGTGGTGACGCGCAAAAGGGCCAAGGACCGCTCTTTAGGCAAAAGAGAGTACAATTGCTTGTTGATATACGTGCCCAACCTTGAAGGTTTTGCAAACCTGCTTCACTATGATCCCCAACCACATGACTTTCCCGATTTCTCTGTTTTGCCAGATGCAATTCGCGAGACTGCGTACATGCTTTCCAGAAACAGCAAAAAAGATTGCGCCAAACTTGCTTTGGTTTCGCAGTCTGCGGTGACACAGAGGGTGCGCAAGTTAAGGGATATGTTTAGCGACGAGCTTAATTGATGCACTATTACGAACAAGTGCCCAAAGATATGCAAAAAAATTTGCGCTATCGCGCAAACGTCATACTTGCTGCCAAGCAGGATCGCAATCTTGCGGAAGAGCTTTGGATTGCGTGTTCACGGGACATTTTGTTTTACATCAACACGTTTTGCTGGACCTACGATCCTCGTGTCGGGTCCGGTAAAATTCCATTTGTTACTTACGATTTCCAAGATGAAGCCATTTTGGAGATGGCTGACTCTATGGGCAAAAGGGATCTTGTAATCAAGAAGAGCCGCGACATGGGTGCGTCGTGGATGTTGTTAAATGTGTTTGAGTGGAAGTGGCATTTCATGCCCGGTCAGTCGTTTTTGTTAGTGAGTCGAAACGAGGATTACGTCGATAAACCGGGTAATCCTAAAAGTCTGTTCTGGAAAATAGATTTCTTGCATCAGAACCAACCGGGTTGGTTGCTGCCCAAGATGACCAGAACAAAGTTGAGATTAACTAATGAGTCTAACGGAAGCACCATTGATGGTGAATCAACAACAGGTGATGTTGCAAGAGGCGACCGACGTACTGCTATTGGTCTTGACGAGTTTGCTGCTTTTGATGTCGATGCGGGATATCGTGCGTTGGCTTCGACAAGAGATGCGACAAATTCGCGCATCTTTAATTCAACGCCAGCAGGTTCGGGAAATGCGTTCTACGACATGGCGCACAAACCGGAACTAACACAGATAACGCTGCATTGGACACAGCACCCCGAGAAAAACAAAGAGACATACACGGATGAGCACGGTAAAGTCCGCTCTCCGTGGTACGACGCTGAATGCAAGCGATGCGCTCACCCCCAAGAGGTTGCGCAAGAACTTGACATTGACTTCAGCGGCTCTGACTATCAGTTCTTTGACACGAAGATGTTAGATGAAATTGAGCGCGAAGTCTGCAAACCACCAATGGCTGCAGGTGAGTTGGAGTTTGACCGAGACTCCTTGGCTCCCTCTGGTTTTTCGGCAAACCCCAAAGGCCGGTTACAGCTGTGGAGAATGCCAGACGATTTTGGCAACATTGCAAACGACCGGAAATACGTGATAGGTGTTGATATTGCAACAGGGACAGGTTCAAGCAACAGCGTGATGAGCGTTGCTGATTCCATGACCGGCGAAAAAGTGGCTGAGTTCTGTTGCCCAAATACAAGGCCAGAAGAACTTGGTCGTTATGCCGTTGCCCTTGGCCGGTATTTTCGAGATGCAAATGGTCGCGATGCTTACATGATTTGGGAAGCGCCCGGTCCCGGTCGTAACTTTGGTGATGTCGTTCTTGAAAGTGGTTACAGGAGTATTTACTACCGTGAACAAGAGAATCTCGTTACTAAAGTTGCGACCAAAACGCCGGGTTGGTGGCCCACAAAAGACTCCAAACGGGGTCTCTACGGCGACTATCGACGTGCTTTGCAATCAAAGACTTTCATCAATTATAGCCTCCCAGCTATCAGGGAAGCTCGCGAAATCATCTTCTCCGTCAACGGTGGAGTTACCCATTCAAGGTCTGTACGCAACTTCGATCCCAGCGGAGCTAGGGAAAATCATGGCGACAGGCCCACAGCTGATGCGCTGTGTTGTAGAGGTATCGGGAAAAGAAAAAACTCAACAACGCCGATAAACACAGTAGAAGTACCATATGGCTCCATGTTGCACCGTAGGAACGTGGCTAACAGCCGAAAACGCGATAAGAAGTGGTGGTAAAAATGGCATACCGTATGGACGGCGACAAAATTGCAAGACTTGCTGGAGCAGTCGAATACTCTCGCAGAAAAATGCAGCCCTTTAGAGAGAAAAGGCTGCAGGCTATTCGCCAGTACGTCGGTAGTAACTATGGCGATTACGGGCCGACCGAAAAAGTCCCCGTAAACCTGATGGAAATGGCTTTGTCAATTTACAAAAGGCAAGTTGCCGCTCGGTCACCCCAAGTCCTTGTGACCTCGGACAACCCAGCCGCCTCGCCCATCGCTAACAATTTCGAACTCGCCCTCAATATTCTTCTCAAAGAGATTGGATTCGAAGAAACTCTTCACAGGTGGGTTGTTGACGCCATGTTCGCCATGGGCATCATCAAGTGCGGAATCTCTCCCGACGCTAGTTCTGAAATCATGGGGTTCACTCATGATACTGGGCAACCTTTCGCAGATAACGTGGATCTTGAAGACTTTGTCTTTGATGTAGCGGCTAAACGATGGGATCAAATTCAGTTTTGTGGCAACAGATACTGTTTGCCCTATGAAGCTGTCATGGATTTGAACATCTTCGGCAAAAACGCTGACGTTCACCCAACTGGTCAGTTCCGGAACACCAACGAAGGTGGCGATGAAAGAGTAACGAGCCTGACTAACGAAGGCGAGTCGTATGGCAACGAGTCATACATGGACATGATTGAGCTTTGGGATCTTTGGCTTCCATACGAACAAGTTCTTGTAACCGTTCCAGCTTCGCCTGATGGCGGTTTTACGCAAACTGATGCTTACAGGGTAATTGAATGGACGGGACCAGAAGAAGGGCCGTATCACAGGCTTGGTTTCGGTGAAGTGCCGGGTAACATTCTTCCTACCTCGCCAGCAATGCAACTTATTGATTTGCATGACTTGTCAAACAGGGTGTTCCGTAAGCTTGGCAGGCAAACCGAAAGACAAAAGACACTTACAGTTGTTCAGTCTGGCGCAGAAGAAGACGGTCGCAGGGTTGGCATGGCAGATGATGGCGACATTATTCGCGCAGACCGCCCGGAATCCACCAAAGAGATCAGTTATGGCGGGGTAGATCAGAACTCCCTTGCGTTCTTTGTGCAGTTGAGGCAAATGTTCTCGTACATTGGCGGCAACCTTGACACCATGGGCGGTTTGGGCAAGGCGGCAGACACCGTTGGACAAGAAAAGCTGATTTCACAGTCTGCCAGCACAAAGATCTCGGATATGCAGGCAGCGGTTAGTTCTGGCGTCAAAGGAGTTGTGACATCGCTTGCAAAGTATCTGTACCACGACCCCGTGGCGTCTCCGCGCATCTACAAGAAGATCCCAAACACCGATATTACGGTCAAAGTCGAATTTGGCCCAGAAATGCGGGAAATTGACTTCATTGATTACGAAATTGACATTGCACCCTACTCAATGCAAAGTCGTAGCCCTGCAGAACGAGTCCAGACCGTGTCTCAGACAGTTGCAAACTTCATTATGCCAATGGCAGAAAACTTGCAAAGCATGGGTCTTACGTTCGACATGCCAGAATTCATCGAAACCGTTGCCAAGTACAGCAACACCCCAGAATTGCAGAACATTGTGCGCCCAATGACCCCTGATGAAGAAGACCGAATTAAAGAGGCTTCTGAAATGATGGGAGTTACGAAGGCTGGGTCAGTCAAACCGGCCCAAACAACTAGGCGTTACGTCAGGGAGAATGTTGCTTCAGGCATGAGCAACCCTGCAAGAGATGACGCAATGACTAGGATGCTTATGGGTGCTGGGAACCAGCAGTCAGAAGCACAGCAAATGCAAGGAATGGAATAGATGCCGACATATATCTACGAAGACCCACAAGACAAACAAATCACGTCAATTTTTATGACCATTTCTGAAATGGAAAAGCGCTCTGCATCCGATATGTCAATTGAGCTAGATGGTGTTCATTTGGTACGGAGGCTTGATTTGGAAATTGCAGGGTCGATTGGTGGTACTTGCTCGGCGTGGCCCTTAAAAAGTGACGCAGCAGGTGTTCACCCTGACCAAACGGGTGAATTTGCAAAAGACAGCGTAAGAAGAGGCGTGCCTACGCAGTTTGATGGATCAACCGGGCAAGCAATATTTACTAGCCGACAGCACCGTGCTGAATACCTAAAGGCTTACGGAATGTTTGACAAGAATGGTGGATACGGCGATGGCTGAAGAAAAGAACGAAGAAAACGAAGAGAAGGTTGAAGAGTACAGCGGCCCATTCAAGGAGATGAATTTTGATGAGCCGAATGAAGAAGATTTATACGGCATTCCCGCCGAAGCCACAGACAAATCAGAAGCAGAGAACGAAGAGGGGGAGAACCCCCAAGTTTACGATCCTGACGACCCAGACCGAGTCGAAGAAGCTGAAGCGGCTGTCCCCCAAGAAGTGGTGGACGTGCCTGAAGGACTTCAGAGCGAACTAGTAGAGCTTGCAAAAAAACAGGGTCTTGACGAAGAAGAAATCAACCGCATTGGTGACCCCGATGCGTTAGACGTTATTGTTTCCGCACTTCAAAAACGCGCTGTCGATGCTATTGCCGAAGACGCAGAAGAACAGAAGAGCGATGCGGTTGTTCAAGATGTTGAACAATCAAGAGAGCAGTTGACTGCAATTGAAGAAATGAATCCAGAGGATCATTTCGACCCAGTTGCTGCAAAAGCAATTAAGGCGTTGAAAGGTGAGCTTGACCGCATGCGCGGCGAACTCGCCAACATTGGAGGGGTTGCAATTGCAGCCCAGTCTGAACAAGACCTCTCGGTTATTTCAAAACAATACCCAGAGATCCTTGGTGATGGCCCCACTAAGAACCTTGTGCCACATTCAGACTTTGTCCGCAATCGAACACGGCTTCTTGATGAAGTCAGTGTTCTGAGAGCAGGATACCGAGCTGCAAACAAAGCAGTCCCCGAAGACAACGACTTGTTTGCTAAGGCATTCCAAAGCGTTTTTGGAACCAAAATCAATGAAATCGAACGGCAAAGATTTTCCAAGAAAGTCCAAGCACGCGAAAAGCAGTTCATTTCAAGAGCCACTAACAACCGGAACCTACCCAAGAAGGGCCGAGATAGGGCTGTTGCAAATGTCGCTGCAATGATGCGTGACAAAGGCATGTTGGACGTTGAAGCTGATTCGTTTGAATAATGAATGGATTGAACTATGGCCTCTCTTCAGGCATCAGACATTGCTGATCTGATTACAACGACCCAGAAGGATCTGGGACGTATGAAGTGGACCGACATCTCCTACTCGTTGCAGGAGCACGTCGCCCTTCCCATGATTCTTCAGAAGGAAAAGGTTTCCTACCAGTCTGGTAATTCCCTTCAGTGGAACGTCCAGACCGGAACCAGTGGCGCAGCCAAGGACACGGGTCTTTACGCTGTCGATAACGTGAACGTCACCGATGTCATGCAGACTGCAACGGCACCTTGGCGACACATGACCACGAACTACGCGATTGAACGTCGCGAAATTGCAATGAACCGGACCCCGGCGCAGATCGTTGATCTCGTCAAGATCCGTCGTCACGACGCAATGAGTTCGCTGGCTACCCACATGGAACAGAGGTTCTGGGGCGCACCCGGTGCTTCTGATACCGATCGCCTTTATGGCATTCCGTACTGGGTGACCTACGGGTCCGGCTCCGCTGCAGGTGGCTTCTCTGGCGGCGACCCGGCCTACACCTCTGAAGGTACTGGCGCAGGTGGTCTTGCATCCGCAACTTACGGTAACTGGCAGAACTGGGTTTCGACCTACGTTTCCGTCACTTCGGATGACCTTGTCCGCCGTTGGCGCAAGGCTGCAACCTTTACCAACTTCAAGCCCCCGTCACCCCA
>TARA_R110002073_G_scaffold110035_7_pt1 | contig 22435 bp, 22 predicted proteins | sample TARA_R110002073 | Tara Oceans TARA_R110002073 (sample SAMEA4397174) | marine metagenome | biome: Polar Biome; feature: [DCM] deep chlorophyll maximum layer (ENVO:01000326); material: water (ENVO:00002006), including particulate matter (ENVO:01000060) such as... | depth 40 m | reverse complement strand
GGGTGTCTGACAATATTCGGTTAAATATCCAATGAAATGCTCCTAAGTCACTGAATCTAATGAATTAACCTTTGCACTTTTTCAAACAGCCATTTTAATTTTCATCATGTCACTTATGGATGCCGAAAACGAATGGTTTATTTTCTGGCTGAAGTCATAGATACCTTTCATATTGAGATGCTCCCAAGATATGACAGAACCGGTACGAATCGTTTCTAACAAGAACTCTTTTTCAGCTTTGCTGCCAAGCTTTAAATAGTAATCTGACAAGAACAAATAATTCCAGAGGATGATCACGTTCTTTAAAAATGTTTTGCATTCCATCGCCTTCTGCATTTCATCTGGCTCGCCCACATGCAAACGACCGGCGCGACCGAAGAATACTGCTTCCGATAGTTTTTGACCTAATTCGACTCGGTTAAGCTGTTTTTGAATTTTTTTCCTAAGCGATTCGTCATCGATATAATCGAGAATGAATTTTGACTTGATTAACCGGCCAAACTCTTTGATGGCGCGATAAAGATCATTTTCTTGTTTGCTAGAAGATAAAATTCTGAAGAGTAGGGAGGCAGAACAATGGCCAAGTTTTATCGTAGTCATGAGACGTAAAATATCATCCCAATTATCCAGGATCAGTTTTTTATTTATTACGGTTTTGGGTGCGATGGGATTTTTCGATTTCTTTCGGGTAGATTTTGCTTCATACGCATAAAGAGTTTGTTTATTCACTTTGGCAATTCTCGGTGCGAAGGAAACATCCAGAAAATGAAGGCCTGCAAAAATCGCTTCTGTATAACCGTGCGTATCGGTTGAATGTCTATGCTGGAATTCTCCCTCTCTGAAAATATTGGTCTTGGTTTTGACTAGTCCATCCATCATATACGGGGCTTCTCGATCAGAAGATGTCAGTACATTCACATGGAAGAAAGATTGTTTTTCATCCAGGAAATTATTCACGCTAACACCTTGTTCTTTGCCATAGTATTTGAATGAATAATTAGCGAGCAGGGAGTTTACAGCCACAACAACTTTTTTACCGTCACTACTGGAATGAATGAAGCCTTCCTGATCATTAAAAATGGTCGGTAGGGGTAGGGATTGAATAAAGGAAATAATACACTGGTTAGCTTTGCTGATATTCTCATTTGAGAGCCAAAGCTTTTCAGTATCCCTCAATTGTTTTTCTGAAATATCTTTTGTTGATCGCGATAAGTCTCTGTGTCCAAGATTGGTTCCCAGGCTCATCAGGGCGGCATAAATTAATTTCTTATCGATGCTCTTATTGGCATTTTTGGTGGAATGGTGGGAAAACACATCTGAGAAGTCAGTGTATTTATCAATTTCTGCCAGTAACTCATAGAGAAGCTTTGATTTTGAATCACTCAAGAGCTTCGGTATATATTTCGAAGAATCATATTCTGCTTCTGAGGATTTGATCTTCCATTCACCCTTAGTATTAACAGTCAGGAATGCATTTTTATTGTCCAAATAGTTTTTATTGATGCGCGTATAGGTATCCGTCAATTGACCACCATGCTGATTTAATACTTGTTTACCATCTATATACTGGCTTAATTGGGCGGCTGCGATAAGATCAAGTTTATCCTTTTTCCACTGAACATCAGATATCATGTACCTTCGATAAGCACGGTATCGATAAGAATATTCCAGGGTTAAATGCCGATTACGAATAGCTTGATGGATATGCGTGAAAAGCAGCATTTTATATCGCGACACAGCAGGGATGACATGATCTGAAAATAGCACGTTCTTTTCATTATCAGAGAGAAAGGCAACAGGTGTATGGTCTTCCAGCTGTGTCATGTTTTTCGAAAAGTATTTGATGGCTTCAATCAGCTCTGGCGTTGAATTGGACTCATCAAATAACAATACTTTGATCAGTGGTGATAATGATTTCTGGAGACTATCGGAATGCTCAAAGAGGCAATTAAGAAAGTTGAATTTCAGACGACTGTTATTCAGAGTGGTTTCGATACGCTGTGAATGCGCAAGAGTGTCAGGGTCTTCTGCCTCAAAGAACGATTCGACCAGATGAATGACTTTTTGATTTCTCTCCGATAAAGAATAGGATTCATTTTGCGAGATTTCAGCAATGAGTTTTAAAATCTGTTTGGCCGTTTTCGCTGAATCCAAAACAGATCGATTGGCCTCCATCAACGTTTCTTCTTCTTTTTCCCTGAGCAGACTATCTTTTTTCCGTGCCGTATTAACAACGGCCTTGATGCGCTTTAAAAAGGCATCAATCGCATAATCCTGACGCAGGAAAAATTGATCCTCGACAAAAGCGGATAACTGTAAGCAGATCAGATGTGTATTCTTGGTCTGTTTAATTTGTGGCAGCGTTGAGTTATAAATCGTTCCGGAAAAATGTTTAACTGCATCAGGGGTTAGCGCAAGGCTGTCGAGTAACGGTTTGATAGTAAGAAAAGTCTGTTTGAACAGTTCAAGTATCTTTGCATTTTGGTTCAGTTTCTTTTGGGTTTCCGACTGATCAATTCGAGTTAATTCTGAAAATCGAGTCACGACATCCGGGTTGTTGATTAATGCCAATATTACATCTTTTTGTTTTGCTGTTATATTTTCCTCGACGCGCTTGAGCATGATCGTTTCATATTCATTGAGGCTTTTGCTGACAATGGCCGCAAATTCATTATACCCAGGGGTTTCAATCTTTTCTTTCCAGCAATAAGCCAACAGTGAAAACAGGATGTCTTCTGCAGGTTGGCGTTTATCCACCTGGAGAAGGGCATGAACAGTGAGTGCACTTCGTTCCTTATCGGAATAGGGTTTCCATTGGTAAAGTTCCAGAATACGCTTTCGGTGATACGAGGCTGTCTTTGCATTGTATTGGGATAGATCACAGGGCTTTTTTATCCCCAACATTTTTTCTGCCAACCTTTTGTCTACCGCGCGATACTTATCTGGCACAAAAAACCGACCCTTGGCCTGAAAGTAAGCGCGTTGTAATACAAATCCGACTTTATTGTCATTCGATTTTAATGAGCCGACTATTTTTCGTGTTTGCTGATCAAGGGTGATAAAACCAATGCGTTCATTTTTTGTGAATTTGGGTGTATCATCAAATACGCGCTTTCTAGCAGGGGACAGGATTTTTATGCTTGCCATGAGTGTTAATGCCTTCCTTATTGGGTATTAAGCATGTCGGTGATCGACAGCCGTAGATCCCGCCAACTTTACCACCAGCCCTAAGACCACCATTCGTTTTTTTGTAGTGTACACTACAATTTTTGCCATCATTCGCACCATAATGGCGCAAAACTGACTATATAGATCGATATCTATACAGCTTTATCAGCTTGAAACGATTAAAAAATCGAAATCGTAAAAATCTAGGAGAATTCAATGTACAATAAATTCTTTTATACAATTACCTAATTCATAGATTTTATGCAACCAACGACCGAATTATACGAATCACTGTTGTTTGTTTATGAGCATTTCAACGATGCTCTGTTTGATAACGAACTACCCACAATCATGTTTACGGTTCAGCGTAAAAAGGGCGTTATGGGGTATTTTGCTCCGGAACGGTGGGGCGATGTGAACGGCAAAAAGTGTCATGAGATTGCCATCAACCCATCCTACCTTGCTCGTTCACGCTTCATTGAGGTCATGCAAACTCTAGTCCATGAAATGGCACATTGTTGGCAATTCTGCTTTGGTAAGCCTGGTCGGGATTATTATCATAACAAGGAATGGGCGAACAAAATGGTCAGTATCGGTCTGATGCCTTCCTCTACGGGTGAGCCTGGTGGGGATATCACAGGCCAGAATATGGCTGATTACATCATTGAAGGTGGCGCGTTTCACCAGGCTTTTTACAAGTTACAGACGGATAAAAACTTTCAAATGAAATGGGTTGACCGAATGTCGTTACCGCGATTATTTGAGCCGGTAATTGTTAACCATAATGCGATAAATAATAGTAGCAGCACAATATCTGAAGTGATGGAGACGGAAGAAGGCGAGCTAGATCTCAATTTACCTGCTTTATCAAAGTTGTTCGAAGAATACGCAGACACGACATTTTCTGACATGGTGCCAAAGGATTTCTTTATTCCAGAAGTGGCGAAACGTCAAACACGATATCGGTATATTTGTTACGGGTGTGGTGTAAAGATCTATGGCAAGCCTAAGCTTAATATCCGTTGTGATGATTGTGATACATTGTTTACTTGCGCGTAGCACCTGTTTATCGGTACAAACTTGGTTTTTCAGAGCTGTGAGGTATAGACCTTTACCACAACCGAATACTGTTGTCATTTGACAACAGTAAGCTAATCGCTATACTTAGAGGTATAAATGGCACGAAAACCACACAAGAACCCTGATATTGAATCTGCGGTACAGTATGCAGAAGATAATGGCTGGGAATTCGTAGAAACGGGAAAGAGTGCTCATGCATGGGGCAAACTAAGATGCCCCTTTAATGATAAAGCCTGTCGGTGCGGCGATTTTTGTCAAAATAGTATCTGGGGTACTCCACGTAACCCCACTAATCACGCCCGGACAATACGTCGATGGGTAGATGGCTGCACTGGCAGTAATGAAGAAGGTGAATAACATGGCTGATTATGATTTTGTACTGCGTTTCCAGCTTCAAGACCCCAATGAAGACCCCGAGAATTATCTTGATGCATTATTTGAAGCAGGCTGCGACGATGCAACTGTAGGGGTAGGCTCTCATGGTTCAATTTCTCTTAATTTCATTCGTGAGTCAGAAAGTGCAGCAGAAGCCATTAAAACTGCAACCCAAGATGTTATGGCTGCCATTCCTGGGGCTAAATTAACGGAGCTAGCACCAGATATCATGAATACGACAGAGATTGCCGATACCATTACCGAGCGATTCCACAAAATGACACGGCAGGTTGTTCGCAAATACGCTACGGGGCAAACAGCACGAATCAGAACACGCTTTCCAGCTGCAGTAATATCAGGTTCATCGCCCATGTGGCATCTTGGAGAAGTGCTTGACTGGATGGTTGAAAACGAAAAGATTAATTCTCCCAGTGTAATGCCGCAGGTCGAAATATTAAAGGAAACTACCCAAACAGTTCAGGTGGTTAATGCCGCAATACAGCACTCTAAGAGGGTGCCAGACGATCTCATGGCCATGGCTGAAGAGCTTGTTGCTAGACGCTAGATTAAGAGCAGGGTACTAACGGAACCTAAAACTGTGAAAAGGGAATTTTCAACCTCTTAGATCAATAGCTTACAGCACTTTGTACGTTTAGCGATCAAATTAAGAGTATGTGCAATTCAATCACTTAGAAAATTCTAAAATCTTCAGCTCTTGAAGCAGGCATGTACTTTCTTTTCAGTAAGTAGATTTTTAACTGCTGTTCCATTGGTTATTGCGGTCATGTCCGTGAATATAGATCGGACTAGAAAGTAGTGTCTATTTCGATCATTTAGCATTTCGGACTAGATCACCTAAATTTTTCTCAAGAAATAGATATTTATTGTCTGAAGCCTCAAAAATGTCATAACCAGTTATCAGGCATAGAACAATAAAGCATGCTTGGTGTGCTGGAATTGTTGATTTGCAGGCATTAGCTTTATTTAAGGCCTTTGCCTGCTTAGTGGCAATGAGCGGACATTCACTCAGGAGCGTGCTTTGAGGCTAAAGCAGCCATCTAGGCCAGTGCAAATTAATGTTATTCTAATCTCAAATACTTTGGTTATATCTACAAGAAAGATCTCCGAATTCAGTACCATTAGAAGTTAGGGTATTATAATAAGACTTTATATACTGAAGAGAGAATTATATGAGCACAATCATTAATGGAGTTGACTATGGCCCGCTTTACCAGTTACTTGGTACATGGCGTGGAGTAAAAGGGCTAGATGTAGCACCTGAGCCAGATGGCAAGGATCAACACGCCTACTATGATGAAATCACCTTCAACCCCCTCCGGACCAGCTGAAAACGCTGAAGAACAAAACCTTGTTACGGTGAGATACCACCAATTAGTACGAAAACGCAATAACGGAAAAATCTTTCACGATCAGATTGGCCATTGGATTTACGAACCTGCAACAGGAATGATCGTGCATTCTCTATCTATTCCCCGAGCAGTTTGCGTGTTAGCGGGCGGCAAATTGCAGGAAAATGGTGATGAAACAGTTTTTGACGTTGAAGCGACTGCTGGCAGCGATTCATTCGGTATTGTGCAATCTCCCTTCATGTTGGAGAAGGCAAAAACAACAGCGTTCAAAATGTCTCTGAAAGTTAAGGGTGATTCTCTAAATTACGCAGAAACCACCTTTTTGGAAATTTATGGCAGGCCGTTTGAACATACAGACAAAAGCTCACTAGAACGTGTTGTCTATGACTGATGTAAATGCGTGAATTCGTAGTCACTAAACTACCAAACTATTGAGCGGGTGTAAAACACCCGCTCAATAGTTTTTTACTTAAGATCAAACCGATCAGCATTCATAACTTTGCACCAGGCTTTCACAAAGTCATTCACAAACTTCGCCTTGTTATCATCCTGAGCATAGACTTCAGCATAAGAACGCAACACAGAATTTGAACCAAACACTAGATCAACTCGCGATGCAGTCCATTTGGTATTGCCAGAACTGCGTTCGACGATGTCATAGCTGTTATTGCCAGTTGGTTTCCAGCTGTAACTCATGTCTGTTAAGTTAACGAAAAAGTCATTGCTTAATGCACCTTCGTTATCGGTGAGCACGCCAGCTTTATTGCCGTCATGATTAGCGCCGATCACTCGCAATCCACCAACTAACACCGTCATTTCAGGTGCGGTTAATCCCATTAATTGAGTACGATCCAGCATCAGCTTTTCAGGAGAAATGTTGTAATCATGCTTCAGGTAATTACGGAAACCATCATGAAGCGGCTCAAGCACGGCGAAGGAGTCGGCATCTGTTTGCTCTTCAGAGGCATCACCGCGACCGGTAGCCACCGGAACAGTTACATTTACACCAGCATCGCAGGCTGCTTTTTCGACAGCCGCAGAACCTGCAATAACAATCAGATCTGCCATGCTAACGGGCTTATCCAATGATGACTGCAGTTTCTCAAGTTCGGCCAATACTTTTTGTAAACGGGCTGGCTCGTTACCTTCCCAGTCTTTCATCGGCGTCAGGCGAATACGCGCACCATTAGCACCACCGCGATGATCGGAGTTGCGGTAAGTGCGTGCGCTATCCCAAGCTGTTGCAACAAGCTCAGCTGTGCTTAGGTCTGTAGCTAATGCTTTGGTTTTAATATCAGCTACTTCGGCATCGCTTAATGTGTAATCAACCGCTGGTACGGGATCTTGCCAGATCAAATCTCCCGCTGGCACGTCTGCTCCCAAGTAACGCACTTTCGGGCCCATGTCACGATGCGTCAGCTTGAACCAGGCACGTGCAAAGGTTTCTGCAAAGTAGTCCGGGTCTTTGTAAAAACGTTCAGAAATCTTACGGTATTCAGGGTCTTTGACCATGGCCATATCAGCATCGGTCATAATCGGGTTGTACCGAATAGATGGGTCTGCCACATCTACCGGTTTATCTTCCTCCTTGATGTCGATTGGTTCCCACTGCCAGGCACCAGCAGGGCTTTTCTTCAGCTCCCAATCGTAATTGAATAGCAGATAGAAGTAGCCGTTGTCCCATTGTGTTGGATTAGTTGTCCAGGCACCTTCGATACCGCTACTAACAGTATCAGGCCCCATACCTTTTCCGTTCGGGTTATGCCAACCCAAACCCTGTTCTATGACATCAGCTGCTTCTGGGTCAGGGCCAAGCGCTTCAGCATCGCCATTACCATGACACTTACCCACCGTGTGACCACCTGCTGTCAAGGCAACAGTTTCTTCATCATTCATGGCCATACGTGCGAAAGTGGTTCTGACATCTTCTGCTGTTCTTAGCGGATCGGGGTTGCCGTCAACACCTTCAGGATTCACATAGATTAGCCCCATCTGAACTGCTGCCAACGGGTTATCTTTCATTGCGGCGCTGTCAGGATGCGCGCGATCGGCATCTTTACCCAGCCACTCCTGTTCAGACCCCCAGTCAATATCGTATTCAGGGTGCCAAATATCTTCTCGACCACCCGCAAAACCAAAGGTTTTCAAGCCCATAGATTCGTAAGCCACAGTTCCGGCAAGAATGAGTAAATCTGCCCAGGAAAGTTTGTTGCCATATTTCTTTTTGATAGGCCACAACAAGCGACGCGCCTTATCCAGGTTTACATTGTCAGGCCAGCTATTGATCGGAGCAAAACGTTGATTCCCTGTACCAGCACCACCACGGCCATCTGCAATTCGATACGTTCCGGCAGCATGCCAGGCCATACGAACCATAAGTCCACCATAGTGCCCCCAGTCTGCTGGCCACCAATCCTGACTATCAGTCATCAATGTTTTTAGGTCTGATTTGACGGCTTCCAGATCGAGTGACTTGAATGCCTCAGCGTAATTGAAGTCATCATCCAGTGGGTTGGTTTTTCTATCGTGCTGATGGAGAATATCCAGATTTAAGGCTTCCGGCCACCAGTCCATTGTTGCTTTACCGGTAGAAGTACTACCTCCGTGCATAACCGGGCATTTACCTGCGTTGTCATTACTCATGATTTGTCTCCCTTCATTCTTACAGATATGGCTTTAGCCAAAACGTGAATGACGAATATAGTTTAGATTTCTCATATGCACAAATAGGTAAAATTCATCACAGTGATAGCCTGTGGTTATTATTCCATTTATGCGCTTCGATACTTGTATTGATTCCGGGTTGGTTGATGTAAATAAGCCAATGACATAAATCAATATCATTGGCCTTAGGTTAAGTTTTTAAGGGCGACGCTTTTGAGAGCGTGGCGTGATAGGCTTTATTTGCACATTAGCATATTGTTCAGCACGACCATTGTCAGCCTTGTTTCTAACATGGTAATTTTTGATGCCGACATAAGCCTTGTTACTACCAGTTCGGATGACTTCAGAGCTAATATCTGCAGCGTTTAAGTTGCGATGTTTTTTGATGTGGTCTGTTACACCTGCTGCCATTGCCTGGCTGGCAGCCATCATTATTACCATTGTCATTACGATTGTTTTCATAATCATTCTCCAGTCGAATCTTTATTTGAGAAAAGCGCTTATTCGCTTTTATGGTTCTACTGTATGAGCTCTTCTTTAATTAATAAAATTGAATATAGCGAACATTATGTTCTAGAATACTGAACATTGATTTTGGGAGAGAAGAAATGATTTCTTTGAAACAGCTACATTACGCGCTTGCCGTAGAAAAAACTCTGCATTTTAAAAAGGCATCAGAGCTATGCCATGTTAGTCAGTCTGCATTGAGTACTGCACTGACTGAGCTAGAAAAACAGCTTCAGCTTCAGATTTTTGAAAGAGATAACAAGAAGGTGTTGATCACACCTGCAGGCAAAGAGGTGTTGGATCGTGCAAGGCAGATTATGCTGCAAGTTGAAGATATTCAGCATTTATCCGATAGCCAAAAAGCACCTCTCAGCTTTCCACTTACTGTGGGTATTATTCCTACCATTGCACCGTATCTACTTCCTTGTTTTCTACCCTTATTAAATGAACAGTACCCACAGCCAATAATCAATGTCGTTGAAGAACAATCTCATATCCTGGTGGATATGGTTAGGAAAGGAGAAATTGATTGTGCTATTTTGGCACTGCCATATCCTTGTGATGGCCTATTGACCATGGAGTTTTGGCAAGAAGACTTCTATTGGATCACCTTAAAAGGTGAATCTCACTCACAGCAGAAAGAAATCACTAGCGATGAACTTTTGGATACCAAGCTCATGTTGCTGCAGGATGGCCATTGCCTGAAAGATCACATCCTCGAAACCTGTAAATTATCAGAACAGCCTGAAAACCATATATTTGGCGCGACAAGCCTGAACACATTGGTACAAATGGTTCTAGGCCAGCTAGGCACTACCCTGATACCTGAAATGGCGCTCGAACAGTTAATCTCCCAGAATGATCAACTCTCTGCCGTGCATTTAAATGAGCCGAGCCCGCACCGCAGTATTGCCTTTGTACTTCGACCGAACTTTACGCGGTTCTCTAGCATCGAGGCTTTGATAGCAGTTTGTAAGGAAAGCCTTGAGCATAAAAATCATTGATGTTCAAAAAAATCGAACATCAGCTTCTATTTAATCTATTGTAATAAACAAGGTTTTTATTCCTATACTTTCACTGGATGTTATCTTAAATACTCTGGAGAAAGTAACATGATAAAAAGAACCCTACCATTGCTGGCAGCTGCAGCAATGACACTATCACCCATGCTGTTGTCAGGCACAGCTTCGGCCAGCAGTATGGCGAAGGACAACCAGTTTTGGTGGCCTGAACAACTTAATCTAACGCCTTTACGTTCCCACGATGTTCGCTCAAACCCTTATGGCGCTGACTTTGATTATGCATCTGAGTTTGCCAAACTGAACCTTGATGAAGTCAAAGCAGATATAGAAAAAGTACTTACTACCTCTCAACCCTGGTGGCCTGCTGATTATGGTCACTATGGCCCGTTTATGATTCGTATGGCCTGGCATAGTGCTGGTACCTACCGTGTAGGCGACGGCCGTGGTGGTGCAGGCGGTGGCCAGCAGCGTTTTGATCCACTTAACAGCTGGCCAGACAATGCGAGCCTCGACAAAGCACGTCGTTTGTTATGGCCTGTAAAACAAAAATACGGTCGCCAACTATCATGGGCAGATTTAATGATTTTGTCAGGCAACGTTGCTCTGGAGTCCATGGGTTTTGAAACCTTTGGCTTTGCCGGTGGACGTGCTGATGACTGGGAGCCTGATGTTGTTTACTGGGGGCCTGAAAATAAAATGCTTGAAGACAAGCGCCGTACCCAAAAAGGTAAATTAAAAGGTGACCTTGCTGCTATTCAAATGGGATTGATTTATGTAAACCCTGAAGGCCCTAACGGCAATCATCAAGCGCTTGATGCTGCCAAAGATATGCGCCTTTCATTTGGCCGTATGGCAATGAATGACGAAGAAATTGTTGCATTGGTTGCTGGCGGCCATACCTTGGGTAAAGCACATGGTGCACATAAGCCAAGTAAATGTGTGGGACCAGAGCCTGGTGCAGCTGCAATTGAGGAGCAAGGCTTCGGCTGGAAAAACAAATGTGGAAAAGGGCATTCAGAAGATACTGTAACCAGTGGTCTTGAAGGAGCTTGGACACAGACGCCTACAGCCTGGTCTGTTCTTTATCTGGCAAACCTGTTGAATTTTGAATGGGAAATGACGAAGAGTCCTGCCGGCGCTACCCAATGGATTCCAAAAGATGGTGCATTATCTAACTCTGTGCCTGATGCACATATCCCCAACAAACGGCATGCGCCAATTATGTTTACAACAGATATGGCCTTAAAAGTTGACCCTGAGTTTCGCAAGATTTCCGAGCGCTTCCTGAAGAACCCTAAAGCGTTTGATCTTGCCTTTGGCAAGGCTTGGTTCAAGTTGACTCATCGTGACATGGGGCCTCGTGCTCGCTATGTCGGCGCTGAAATCCCATCAGAAGTTTTGTTATGGCAAGACCCTATTCCTACGGTGGACTATGGGCTTGTTAGAGACAAAGATGTTAAGAAACTTAAAAAAGAAATTCTTAAATCTGGTTTAACGGTTTCTGAATTGGTGGGAGCAGCCTGGGCATCTGCATCTTCCTATCGTGCAACTGATATGCGTGGTGGTGCTAATGGAGCTCGTGTGCGTCTTGAGCCTCAAAGTAGCTGGGCTGTTAACAATCCAGATGAATTGTCTAAAGTGTTAGTTAAACTTGAGGATGTTCAGAAGGCATTTAATAGCAAATCCAGTAAGCGTCAAGTTTCAATGGCTGATTTGATTGTTATCGCAGGTTCTGCAGCAGTTGAGAAAGCTGCTAAAGATGCAGGTATGAAGGTTGAAGTACCTTTTTCACCAGGACGTGCTGATGCATCTCAAGAGCAAACCGATGTAGCATCCTTCGCTTTATTAGAGCCAAAGGCTGACAGTTTCAGAAATTACTACAGTAAAGATAGCTTTTATGCGCCGGCTGAAGCGTTAGTCGATCGTTCTAACCTACTTGGCTTAACAGTGCCTGAAATGACAGCGTTGATTGGTGGCTTGCGTGTGCTGGATGCGAATACCGCAAATAGCAAACATGGTGTCTTCACTGATAAACCTGGCACGCTGACCAATGACTTCTTCGTAAACCTCTTGGATATGTCTACCAAGTGGACTAAATCTAAAACAGAGGGAGTTTATGAAGGTCATGACCGAGCTACAGGTAAGCTCAAGTGGACTGCAACCACTGTAGACCTGTTATTTGGTTCTAATACAGAGCTTCGTGCTGTAGCTGAAGCTTATGCAGCAGACGATGGTCACGAAGAGTTCGTAAATGACTTTGTCGCCGCATGGGTCAAAATCATGAATGCAGACCGCTTCGACCTTAAATGAAGCAATAGGTCTACAGGTAAATACCTGTAGACCTTACACCCATAAATGGTGGAATTATGAGCGCTTTAGTAAATAGCAAGCTACTATTGATATTATTCATTGCTGTTCAAATTGATGTTGTTTCTTCAATGGGTGAATGGGTTGATATTGAAGTTAGGCAGCAGCAAGTTGCTAAGCAGGATAATAAATAGAGACTGCTAAAGCCTCTTTGCGCCCCTTCAGAAAATCAATTTAAGGGCGGCTATCTAGGATATAGCGGTTCTTCCAGTTTTTCGATTTGTTGGGCCGCTTCTGTCTCAATCCGGTAGTGAAGGGCCTAATGGGGTCATTTTCCCGGCCTGAGACTCTATTGATCGTTTTTGACATTATATAGCTTTAATTCCTACTGAGGCAGCAACGACCGCTTTCCAGAAGAAACACGTTCGAACACTAACAATTCAAAATTTTCCACATATGACATGACTCCATATATAAATCTGAAGCGGGAATTCGAATTCATAGGCCACAGTATCATTTTTGGATATAATTGAGCCTGACATTCGTTTCTCAATTAGCCTAGCAACTTCAACATTATGTAATGAACATTACTCTCTCTGAAAACACACCTGACCAGTCCAAATCCCAGCTGCAGAAGCAATTTGATAAACTCTGGAAAGAAGTCAAAAAGCAACAGACAACAAACGAACAGCTAAAAGTTGAACTGGAAGAGCTTTATTCCATTTACCAAAAAGACATCTTGCCTGTAGAGAAGCAGGCGGAGACGCCTTATACACAGCTAACACAACGCCTGATTGAATTCTTTAGCCGTAAAAGCCTGGCTCAGTGGCAACGACATGAACTCAGTCAATGGATTTTTGAGTGCATTGAACGTATCGAACCGTTGAATCCAGAAAAAAGCCAGGAGCTTATGAGTGAATATCATCAGACACTAGCCAACTTTTTTGATGTGGGTGTCGAAGAAATTGAAAATGAAGCTCGCGAGTTTGAAGATCCTCTGAGTGAGTTGTTTGAAGAATTTCCTGATATTGAAGACATGATGAACGACAGCTTCGAGAAGGAATCAACCGATGAGTTCCAGGAAGACATGTTTGAGTTTTCGGAAGAAGAGGGCGATGCTGACCAGAGCGACACATTTTTCTTTCAAAATGAAGGTAGAGCACCTGCAGAGGGGAAGCTGCTGAGTGATAAATGGTTACGAACGGTTTTTCGAAGAACCGCCAATGCCCTACACCCTGATAAAGAAATGGACGTTGAAGTTCGCAAGGAAAAAGAAGCGCTGATGTCACAATTGCTTGTCGCAAGAGACGAGAAAGATGTATTTACCCTGTTGAATTTCTATATGCTGCATGTCGGCGATGACGATTTATGCATTACTGAAGAGACTATGGAGGCTTTGTGTCGTCAGCTTCAAGAACAGAAGTTTCTGTTAGAAGTAGAACGCGCACAAATATTGTTTGAAAACCCGATGTATGGTGTATTGCATGAAAAGTTATACAGCAAGAATAAAAAGACACGCGACAAGAAAATAGCGCAACATATAAAACAGGTAAAAGCATCGTCGGAAGAACTCTCGGAATTTTCAACATCCCTTAAAAATCTTAAGATTCTGAAAGTCCATCTCGGCGATCGATATGATGAACGACACATGCAGTATTTTGAAGAAAGCCCGTTCGATTTTTTTGACCACAGGTAAGATATAAAATGGCAGGCTACAAAACCCATCAATGCGAACAAATGCCCTCTGAAGGTATCGACATATACCTTATTAATGATGGTGGATGTTTCCTGGCCACTGGTGTATGCAAATTCAAAAATCGGTCACCCAGTTTGACCTTGAGCAAAATAGCTCTCTGGGCAATGTCGGAGATAGTCTTTGGGAGACCGTCATTGAGATTAACCATTGTCCTTACTGCGGTGAAGCACTGACAGGGAATAAACAGCGGTCTCAGCAATTTCGTCATAGGGTGTTCCTCAACACATCGCTATTTTGGTGTACAGCAAATGATAATCATTAACAATCAGTATGTTCTATATTTTGCCCCTCTGAAATTAAAAATCAGCGCATAGTTAGGTGATTTAGGTTATTTGCTACTTTTGCCCCAGAAATGTCCGTAAGTCGCTGTTTTATTGAAATAATAGCCTCAAGAAACTAGCGTTAAGGCTGGAGAAGGGGCTTACCCTTCGTTCAATCCGTTTAATTGCCTAGGCCTTGCTTTTTACTAAGAATAATGGTGAGCCAACATCACAGGCTAATAGATCCCTGCCGGAACAATTTGGTATTGGCATATCCATAATGCACCTAACATTGCTGCCATTGCATAACTTTGTGTTATATAAAATTATGCAATGGATTTGTTTTTAGTAAAACTGAAGCAGGGTAGGTCTAGTAGGTAAAATGACAGAAGAGAGTACTCATTTCTATATTCTCTGTAGAGTGAAAAATTGATGCGTATTGATACTCTTTCAAGCGATAGAGCTGATATTTCCAGGCGCTCATTACATAGATAACTTTTGGACATTTAAAGAACCTGTAGCTGGCCATACAGCTACGCTAAAAGTACATTACGGCAACAGATCGTGAGCTTTGCAATTTAAAACTTCTGCTAATAAATACACTTTCTCAAGCGTAATATTAGCTTCACCGCGTTCAATTCTTCCGATATAGCTTCTATCAATACCGGAGCGTAATGCTACTTCGTCCTGAGATAGACCCGTTTCCTTTCTTTTTACTTTAAATTTTTCACCAAAGGATTTCGCTAATTTAGTCATTGATTTATGCCCGCATATAAACCAATAACTATCTTGATTTGCGGATTAATTAACCACGGATTATAATCCGTATTTCTTGGTTAATTTCTAACTAATTTCTTGCCTTTTCGCACCTTTTAGGTATTTGTTATGTCCGTTATAAAAGTAAATTTAAGTGAAGACTTTCTATTAATAATTAGACGAAAGGATTTCGACAAATTTACTGTTTTAGAGCTTAGAAGCGCTTATATGGCGCTTTCAAGCAATAAACTTTTGGATAAGAACGAGGCGCAACGAATTGTTTATCGTGAAATACTGAAACTAAAGAATAAAGGATTATTAAGACGAGTTGGTTCGCCCCTGGTTTCCTAGACACTCTCTAGATTCTCAAAATACTGTTTTTCGAACTTCATTGGAGACAGTCCGTTATTATTACCATGATGACGCACCGGATTGTAGAAATATTCGATATAGTTAAATATCTCTGATCGTGCTTCATTCCTTGTTTTATACACTCGCCGCTTAACTCGATCTTTTTTTAGTAACGAGAAGAAGCTTTCAGCTACTGCATTGTCATGACAATTTCCCCGCCGGCTCATGCTAGCTTCAAGATTATGTTCTTTTAAGAAACTACGCCAGTCCGAGCAGGTATATTGAACCCCTTGGTCAGAATGGATAAGAACCTTCTCTTTGGGTGTTCGCCGCCAAACAGCCATCAGTAAAGCATCAATAACTAGGTCTGCTTTTGGCGTGTTCTTCATCGTCCAGCCTACGACTTGTCTTGAAAATAAGTCTATGACAACAGTTAAGTACAACCAGCCCTCATGAGTTCTGATATAAGTAAAGTCGGTTACCCAGACTTTATTTGGTTCGCTTACATCAAACTCTCTAGCTAGAGTATTCGGTGCGACATGATTGGTCTGACCTCCGTTAAAACTAGGGTTACGTTTATAGCCTCGTACAGCCTTTATGTTCGCTTCTTTCATAATGCGATGAACGCGGTTCTTGCCGCACTGTTCACCATCATCACGTAGATCAAGGGTTAGATTTCGGTAACCATAGACACAGCCGCTTTCTAGCCAGAACTGCTTTATCTTACCTAATAAACGTTTATCTTCGATGGCCCTAGCGCTATGAGGGGATTTAAGCCAGGCATAGAAACCACTTCGATGAACGTTCAATACACGGCATAAAACGGCTAGAGGGTAGCGTTGGAGTCGTGACTTTATGAACGTGTACTTTTCTTTGACTCGCTTGCAAAGTACACTGCGGCCTCCTTTAGTATATTTCGCTCTTCCGTAACACGACGAAGCTCTGCTTTGAGCTTACGTATTTCATCCTGCTGGTTATCAATAGTCGTGTGCTGCTGTTCTGGTTTGCCGAACTTATTTATCCAGTTGTGTAGACTTTTTGTTGTAACGCCAAGACGTTCTGCAACGTCAGCGACTTTATAGCCGCGATCGGTTACTTGTTTAACTGCTTCTATTTTAAACTCTTCTGGATAACGTTTACCGCGCATTGCTCACCTCAATAGTTAAGTTTCATTATAACTCTATGAGGTGTCTATAGAACTAGGGGCGAACCAAGTTGACTCCAAATCCTCAAAAAAAACGACGTACTTTAAAACTGAATTATTTTCGGAAGCTATATTTAATATTGATAAAAAGAAAGATGATGAAATGCTCAAGCAAAATGTACCTAGCTCAGATGCGGTGATTAAAAGCCTTCGAGAGAAAATCCAGACTTATAAATCTCAACTTTTATCAAGCATGGGAGAGTCTGATGAATATAAAGAGCTCTATACTGACTTTCCACACCTAAAAGGCCCGCTACAAGATAGTTATAATACTGCGAGAGAAATAAATTCGAAATTGCATGGTCGTATTAAAGCAATCGAGACTTTAATTGAACTACAGCAAGGGGCTATTGTGTAAAATGAAACTCCGTAAATGGCAATCTGAATGCGTTTCTGCTGTTCTCAATAAGTTCTCTAAAGATAAGAAACACTTTCTCTGTCTTGCAACACCAGGTGCTGGTAAAACCACTATGGCAGCAGAAGTGGTAGCAAAGCTTTTTGATGAAGACCTAATAGACTTTGTGTTGTGTTTTTCTCCTGGGAAAAGTATTTCACAGGATATCCAACTAACACTGGAAGCTCGAACTTCGCAGCGCTTTGATGGTGTTATTGGTGCGAAAGGTAAGTCTTATACTTATCAATCTATGCCGACTTTAGATGATAAAATATGGGAATTACTCAGAGAGTATCGCGTCTTTGTTATTTTTGATGAAATACATCATTGTTCTGGAACCTCCCCTGAGGACGCTAATGCTTGGGGTGAAGGTATTATCATCAACATTAAGCACCAAGCGGCATATACACTTGCCTTAACGGGCACGCCTTGGCGCTCTGATAATACACCGATTGCACTTGCTGAATACCAGGAATCAGACAGTCATATAATATGTGATTATGTTTATGGTTTAGCTGATGCCGTTCAAGATGGCGTTTGTCGTAAACCCCAGATCGTTGTAACGGACAATAACGATGTAAGCATAGACGAGGCTGATGGCATCAAAAGGTCATTCGGTAGTTTCTCGGAATTACTTGAAGAGACGCCATGTAGATATCAAAAGATTGTTGAAAATAAAACCGTAATTCGGCACATCATTAGTCAAGCAAATACTAAACTCATTGAAATCCGCAAGCAAAATCCATCTGCTGGCGGTCTAGTTGTTGCCACATCTGTTGGTCATGCCACTAATATACTCAGCATATTGCAGAATGAGTTAAACGTATCGGCCGTAATAGCAACCTACCGCGAGGATGAGCCGACGACAATCATCCAAGATTTTAAAAAAAGCTCGATCTCATGGATTGTATCAGTTGGAATGATAAGTGAGGGGACTAATATTCCTCGGCTACAAGTTTGCTGTCATCTAACGAGAATAAAAACAGAGCTGCTTTTTCGACAAATTCTTGGGCGTATTCTCAGAATGACTCACACAGTGAATCAAGAAGCTTGTTTGTTCATGGCCGCTGAGAAAACCTTAGTTGAGTTTGCATACCGTGTCGCTGAGGATATTCCAGAAGAAAAAGCTGTCGTATTCTTTGAAAAATCTAAAACTGCGATTCAGATTGATTGCTCTGATGAGATACCCGAAATAGGGAGGGGGGAAAGTGGTGAAGTTTGCTATGACATAAGTATTGGTAAAAGTAATGAAGATCAAAATATTGAAGCGTTACCACCCCCAACTCAACCTTCGCTTCTTACTCAAACTTATGAAGCAACACTGAATGTCTTTGGACGATTTCAGCAAGACATTCTGGCTGTAAATTTATCGCCATTTGATTGATTTAATAGAGTGTGACCACAATGTATAAGCAAAACCCTCACCCTGAAATTCTATGCTTTAGAGCTTTTGATATGAGAGATCATTTTCCCCAGCCCGTAGAAACATTCAGGGATGCCCTAGAGCTACTTCAATCTGACCGCGCTTACCTCCCTGAAGAGAGTGCTCAAATTGCTTGCTACCTTAAAAATGGGGTATCAATACAAATACCTGATCGTTTTTACTGGAATGAGGTGCCGAGATTTCAAAACGATGACGATGCGAGAAAATGGGTTTTGGAGCGTATGGGTGAGATTCAGCGTGGTGTTTCCCTACCGATAATTGGACTTGTCATTACTGATTCAAAATTGCCTGTCGAGGATCAAGTACAAGAGGCCTTGGGTTATTCAGATACTGAAGTTATTGATCCAAGTGAGAATGATCGTGTATGCGCTGAAGTTCATAATTGGTTGAATGCTGCAGTTAGTGCTATGCCGGGCAATAAAACTGATGAAGGTAAGGCGAAAAGGTTAATGCATATGCGAGCTGCACTTAAGGATTTACCTTCTGCAAATCCAGAGCGCAAGGATTCAGATGATAGTCATGACACGGGTGAGCATACTTTACACGAGAGTCCGAAAGACGATGACTTACTCGATTTTATAAAGTCAGCGCATGCCAAGCAAAATAATCCAGCAAGGTGGGTGATAACCTGCCGTGATCATGGCCTAACGGATGTTAGCGGCAATGCATACTTTGATATGGTCAACGGTATCTGGGGGCCAGATATTTCTGATGCATCCTGTATCAAAGAGCGAAGTGTTGCAGATGCAGTTGCAGCATCATTTGATCCTGAGTGCTTGGTGGGTGTCGCACAACACTTTATAAACCAGAAAGAACTCGCCAAAACAGCAATCAAGCTTGAGCAAGACGCTAAGGTCCTTACCTATCATGCAGATACAGAGACTTATCTTTATCAAGAGCATAATGTCTTTAGTGATTTTGATTCACACGCGATGATATCGATGCGTAAACCCGAGCAGTTTGCAATTCAAAAAGTAACAGCGGGCTCTGAACAATTATTTGTAAGTGTTCCTGATACAGCGATGGATGAAGTTGCTATCGCCTGGTGCAAGCATAGAAAGCTACAAAGTGCTTTAGGCGGGCCGGTTGGAAAAGAGTGGGGCTCACCTGATTGTGATTATGACTGACAAAACTGAGCAAATGCGAAGAGCAGAACCGTTTAATCAACTCAACGACTAGGTGATGATGAAATGAAGATGTATAAGCCAGACAAACAAATTATCACTCGTTTGTTGATGTTAATCGATCCCATGTTTTTTTCTCATACTGATAGAGAAAAGGATAAACGTCGCCAGCACTATTACGAAGAGAATAGAGATAAGGTCGAACGATTTCTTTATCGAGAGCTGTTTGGTTTGACGTTTGATGGTCAAACAGAGGATGACCCTTTAACGTCGTCACAGCGCCATTTGCTTAATGCCCATACCACTGCTTTAACCGGTATTGGCAAAAATTCCTTTCGGCTTTGCGAGTTACAAGGCACTGATTTTGACTTAACTAGTTTTGATTCACTGTATGACTATGATCTTGACGCATATGAATACCAACAAGAGGCTATAAAGGCAGACTTTCCAAGCTGTTTTGTTGATCGAGATTACCGACTGTACCTAAATCATAACTGGGTGAGGGTGTTAGACAGTAAAGGTCATTTCTATTATTCAACGCTATCAAGTTTAAGTTACTACTTGTATGACGCGCTAGAGGAGGTAGCGACTGAGATTATTGAGTCACTGATACCTTATGACTTAGTTGATGGGGATGACCATGGTAAAAATGTCGATGGTGGCATGCTCTGGGATTTCAAAACTGACGCAAAGGGTCTTGAAGCAGAATTAGAAGAATTACAATCGAGAAATCGAACTTACTTAAGTGAAACCTATGATCAATTGAATGATGAATTTCAGGCTGAAATCACAAATGAAATTTACTTCGAAAAACAGGGTGACGAAGTAGACGGACCCTCTTGGAATGTCATTGTGAATAACGCCGAGACAGCCAGAAAGATTACGTTTATAAACTTCCTAGATGATTGCCAAGACTACCTCCAGTCTAATGAAAAGCTGGAGCATATCAAAGAGCGTGAAGGCACAAAGCTAAAGAAACTCCTAATTGATGCTTATGAAGATATTGTCAAAAACTTTGATCCGACGGTCGTTAAGCTGAAAAAGAAAATGAAGATTGTCATGTCGCCGAAGGCATTGGATGGCTTGAACAGCCTGGGGGATGATAGTGAATAACAACAGATTGAAACGAGGTAGAACATGACGACAATCGCATTGCACAGTGATATGCATTTGGAGCTACAGAAGTTACCAGAATGCTGGTTAGATTCTTTGCCCGACGTATTAATCTTGGCAGGGGATATTTCATATATAAGTGATATCGCAAGTTTGTTAATCGAACTAAGTGATAAGCATCCTGAATTGCAGATTATTTTTATTACTGGCAACCATGAGTATTACGGAAGTGAGGATATGCCGAGCTCTGAAGAGGAGCTTAAAGAATCTTTCAAGGCATATGAGCGTATTCATTTCCTTCAATGCGATACTGTTGAGTTGTTTAATATTCGATTTATTGGCTGCACTGGTTGGCCGAGAATGCTGGGCTTAGGGCAAGACCAACAGCAACACGCTAGTAGGGTTATTGGCCAATCAATCAATGACTTTTATCAAATAAGGATGGGCGACAAAACATTTACGACCGATGATTGCATTGAGTTGGGCGAACAGCAATACGAGTGGCTTGAGAAAGCGCTATCGACGCCGACATCTTGCGAGCATACCGTGGTCATCACACACTTCGCTCCATCAGTTAAAGTAGCCAATCCTAAATTTCCCATTGATGAAATGACTGCTTATTTTTGCTCATCATTCGATGATTTAGTTGACCAGTATCAACCAGCGGTCTGGGCCTTTGGCCATACGCATGCTAATTTCGATATAAATATGGGAGCAACCCGTGTTATCAGTAACCAGCATGGTTATGGCAGAGAATGCCAGGACTCATACCTTACCAACAAGGTAATCGAGTTATGAAATACCAGCTAGCTCTTTTGCAGTATGAGCCGGAGAGTCAAAGCGTAGCCAATTCCGCAAGGGGTGAGTTAGTTGTCGTATCACAGGAAAACGGCGAAGTATTGGCACGATTACCAGAGAGTCCAGCATATGATGGAACTCATTTGGCGGGTGACAGCATTAGGGTTTCTTACCAGCATGATGAGAAAGTACTAGAAAACATTTCTTGCCAAGTATTACCTGTAGCCCGCTTTAGACGAAACTTGAATAGTGTGCTGAGAAACATGGTGAATGAACGACATCCTTTGAATCGTGTATTAGTGATCGCTAAAACCAAACCTTATTGGGTTTTACCGCATGATCAAAAACTTCTACCTGAATACTTCAGGTCAATGAACTGTGATGCAACCTATCAAAGGACTGGCGATGACTTTTGATATGGATAAGTTGATTAATTGCCTAAGCATGGGTTTATCGAGTCACATCGTTATTACTGGTTCAAAAATGGATATTGAACAGCTCCAAATAGACTTGAAGGGACGGCTTGCACGCGATGGTAAAAGTACTCGTGAGTTGCTCTGTACAACCGAGTCTCTTGAGTTAAATCAGTGTGAACAAGTTGATTTCTTATTGGTGAAAGGGCTTGGTAACTTGCCCGCGCAACATAATAACAGCTGTGCAATTCGTACATATTTGGATATGGGAACCTATAACAAGTTACGGTCAATTATTTTCTGTGAAACTGAGCATTACGAAAAGCACT